>Ga0182027_10001669_pt1 | contig 36721 bp, 50 predicted proteins | sample 712E1DmetaG_FD_121300 | JGI IMG/M metagenome (GOLD analysis project Ga0182027, IMG submission 121300) | Permafrost microbial communities from Stordalen Mire, Sweden - 712E1D metaG (Illumina Assembly) | ecosystem: Environmental > Terrestrial > Soil > Wetlands > Permafrost | place: Sweden...
AGAACCTCTCGAGCCAATCGAGGGGTACGCTTACAGACAGTGGGCTGGATCTCGAGACACAAATCTTCTCGGCCTCCGGTCGAGGCAGAGGTTTTTTCTTGACTTCCCTTTTTATAGAACTCAATGACCGGGGTTCTCGGCGAACAAACGGCGCAAGCTTGTGCTAACGATAACGACAGTTGTCTGGAATTGGCCGCTCCTTCGGCGTAAATTGCAGGTGTGAAACATTGCGCTTTTCCTTCAGGTGAGACCGGCACAACACGCAGAACCGAGCGTCATCTCTTGCTGAGGGGTCTTGCTCTTCTCCCGTTATTGTTCATGGTGTCATCGTTGTCGTTTGGGGAGGCGGCTTCTTCGGACACTGACAGGTCCATTAAGGATAAGCTGGCTGCCCCTCCCGTCTTTCTTGACGATCAGCATCAAGGGCCGACATTGGTTCCGAGGGACTTGCCTGAGCAGGTCGTGCCGTTCGATTGTCGTGCTACAGAGGCGTACCTTCACCGAGTGCGTCCGGGACAGTATCACTTCGAACGGGCACAACGCCTGCTCGGTCAAGGCTTAGACATAATCGGTTGTGAGGCTTTCGGCCTTGAGCGGTTCTCGAACGAAAAGGATGGACGACCCTTCGCTGCGGATCAGGCTGTAAAAGAAGCAGAGGCAGCAGTCGCGCTGCCGATCGGCTTGGAGCAGTGGCGACCCGGGGCCTTGCGATACATTCTCATGTCCGCCTATCGCAACGCCGCTGACGTTTATCGGGGGTACGAGAGACAGCGTAACTCTGAGAACGATAAGTCCACCGCACGCGTGTTCGATGAAAAGCTACGGAAGGTGAAGGCGTTAAAGGACGATGCTTTTGCGCAGTCCATTCAACATGGTCGGACACCGCTGATCGAAGCCGTGCTGAAGAACGACCAAGAAGCGGCGGCCAAGCTCGTCCAAGCAGGTGCGGACGTAAACGGTACGGATGCGGATCACACGTCTGCTCTTCGGATCGCTGTCGTGATGGGACACACAGAGATGGTCCAATTCTTATTGGATCACGGTGCGAAGTCGGATGTACCAGACGAAGAGGGCACAACGGCATTGATGGACGCATGTGGTATGGGAAGGTCGAAGATCGCTACCGCGCTTGTTGCTGCGGGTGCGAATCCGAATGCGAGGTCAAACGACGGCTCGACTGCACTCCTCACTTCCACAACAACGCCGAGACCGTCCGTGACCTCTTGAAAGAATGCTTCTAGCTTCGCCCTATATTCCGGGTTCTTCCTTACCTTGGCACAATAGGCACGGACCTCGTTACGAAATACCTCGTAACGGGCTTCTTGGTGCTCCTCTACCGTGTACCCTTTTGTGCGGGTGATTTTCTTGTCGGGCTGCCAGCCGTGCAACCGCATCAAGCGGTAAGCTGTGCTCGTGGGGATTTTCAAGTCTTTTAGCCGCGCCACAAACTGACCATAACCCGGCTTGGCGTGTTGCTTGTGTAAATTGATTAGTGCCAAAGCGACGGCTTTAGAGAACCGCTTTTCCCGCACCTGATATTTGTGCCATTGCTCCCGGACTACGGTGACTAGATGTTCGTCTTTGCCAGATGGCAAAGACGAATTATTTTTGACCTTGCTCATTGGCATCCTCCCTTTTTCGTGTCGGACTTGCGAGCGACGAAGGCATTAAACGTTGGTTCCGGCATTCGATACATGGTTCTGGACCCGCAGCCGAGTTTCAGGACTCCGGGCGTGCTTTTCATAATGCGGAGTGCGCTATCGTCTGAAATGTTCAGACGAACGGCAATATCCGCTGTGGTTAACATGGTTTCTGGCATGTGACTACCCTCTGATTATTTTGGGATCGTCGTCTCGGGAAGGATTCCCTGTTTCCCCGACGGGAGGGTCTTGAGGGTCGCTAGCGGACCGCTCGTCACTCTATCCTGCTTCGCCGTCAGAGGATGACGACTTGCAGAGGATTGGGAATCCCTGGCAGGATTCCACTCACTAATAATAATACCACGGGCACAGGGCGGTGCCAGCGGGTAGGGCGGGAAAAACGACTATCATTAGTAGTTCTATTAGTTTGAACTCGACCTTGCGGACAGGGCTGGCAGGTTCTACGTATCGGACACCGGTCCGGGGGATTTTTAGTGTAATAGAGATTTATCAACAGTTACGATTGGGCAAACGCATTGGATGCGCCCGCTCATAGCTACATTCGTGACTTCAACACTCGCCTCGTCGCTTCACAGTCGTTGTTCGGTTTCAGATCGTCGCTGCTCACTGATTCGTAGCACTGCGGGAAGTCGTCGTCCTTTTCGTTCCGGGGAGGACGCGCATATTGAAGGGCGGTTTTCCCGCTCTTATCACGCGCATTGACATTTGCACCCTTGTCTAGCAGGAGCCTGACTTTAGACACATGGCCCTTCTCTGCGGCGGCCATCAATGCCGTCTGCCCGTCTTCATCGGCGGCATTTACGTCGGCTCCAGCATCGATCAATTCCTGAAGGAACGAAGGATCGTCGTGGTTCGGTTGACCAGCAGCCACGATCAGAGCTGTTGTCCCTGTCTTTGAGCGTGCGTTCGGAGCTGCACCCCGAGCGAGTAGCTCTTTCGTTATGACGTGCGAGGAGACGCCCCAAGGCTCCCTATAGATGAAACCTTCGGCGGACATCAGCGGAGTCCGGCCTTGCGAATTTGCCGAGTTCGGGTTTGCACCCGAGTCGAGTAGAAGTTTCGTTATCTGCGCCCCTTCGGGAAAGCCTCTCCCCGCCGCCATTATGAGGGGGCTATTCCCAGCCATTGCTGCTGTGTCCACTGAAGGCGAGGCTTAGACGCCCGGTAATCGGTGCCGAGTTCCAATGGACAAGACTAATAGACAGAGGCTATTACGAAATAGAGTAGCCTTGGTTCAATCGTGAAACCCAGGCAACGGGTGAGTATTAGATCTCACATTTGCTCAGGTCCTCGGACGAGTTCCGAGAGACAACCAGTTTTGATAAGCCCCCGGGGGAAAACCCCTCAACAGCGGCAATAGAGCGGGGAATAGGTGATAGAGGATCTCATCAGAATACGAGCACCTTACGGGCTACGTCCTGGTCATCAAAAAGGGGTTCGGCTTAGACGCCCGTCTCACATAAGCGATTGATTCACAGCACCCAACGCTGCTTGTGGAGAAGACAATAGACCAAAAGAACTCATTAGGTAACCCCTAAGGGAAGCCCGAAGTGTCTCCAGTGTTTTAAGTACAAAGTGAAACGGACTGTTTGTTGCACACTATTTATTCTAAGAAGTGATAGAGCAAGAATACAAGTCATCGAAGCTCATAGCTTGGAGGGTACCCGTGCGAGAGGGTGAAACCTAAGTCCTTGACCCCGCGCCCCTTCCAATCTCCCGGAGAGGGTGACGGAAGCCCGTCGCGCATCGTTTTTAGGGAATAAGTCATTATTCAAGTTGTAGAAAGCAGAAGAAATGAGTGAAAACACCATGTCCAGGCCACGAGTTCCGACCGAGATGTTAGATTCCAGAGGCTCTTTCATAGCCAATCCCAGCCGCCAGAAGGACAGGGCTTATGAACCTGTGTCAGATGAGCCTTTGGGAGAACCACCAACTAGATTAGACACAGAGACGCAGACAATTTGGAGAGAGATTGAAGACGAACTGCCTGCGGGCGTGTTGAAGAAAAGTGACCGTCAACTATTCGAGATTCTATGCCGATTGATAGGGAAGTTGCGGGCTGGGAAGATTCGCATAATGGAACTGTCCGCCCTAATCTCTCTGTGTTCTAAATTCGCCATGAGTCCATCGGACCGTTCCAAGGTTGCCGTCAATGCCGAACCATCCAACGCTCTGACTCGATTCCTCCAGACCTACAAGTCCAGCGAGCCAAGTTAGCGGCAATAGAAAAGCCCACCAGGTTTCCCTAATGGGCTTTTTAGGGGACGCAGAGCTTACCCGGTTAGAGTCATGAGCTGAAACTGCTTCTTGGAGCACGCAGCGCTGATCGGTACGACGGTATGCGTGGCATTCGCACGCTGAGAATCATATCCGACAATCTGCGGTCTGTGGATTTACACGCGCTCCGACGCCCGTCGGTGAAGCCGCATGAACCAAAGACAGAAGAACTGGTTCGCTGGGGCATCTGCATGTATGTCTATTCCCTCATCGCTCACATGCAGAAAATTCTTCCGGGGCTGTTGAGTCTTGCGGAATCTGGGAACGTTGCTGCTACTGCCCCACTTGGTCGGCACGTGTTTGAATGGACTGCTCTCAGTTGTCGTTTGACGAAGAAGCTGAGAGAGCTATTCGAGAAACACGATTGGGGCGAAGCGTGGGCGTTCCTGACTAAAGCTGATCTGGGCAGCGATTGGGCGGGAAAGTTCGGCAGCAAATATGCGGGCGACCCTGCCGTGAAACTGCCGTTCGAGATTCCCCAACCAGTCCGTGTTGGGGCGGCTGTCGAAGACTACGAAGCGTACCAACAAAGGAACTCAAGGGAGCCGGAAGCAAAAGATAGCTATAGCCTGCTACCCCTCTCTTTTGCAGACACAAAGCAACCTTGTAGTACGATGCAGTGGCTCGGAGGGAACTTTGGAAGTGCTGCACTTGACCTCAACGAGACGCCAGCGCCCGTCCCTGCGGCGGTGAAGCACATCGACGCGCACTACCACTCCCTCGTGCTCAAAAGCAGCCTCAAAGAGCGCGGAAATTTCAGGGTTCCTGCCTCTGCTATTCGTCAAAGCCGCCAAACCAATTGCCAGACCTGAGCAGTTTAGACCAGCTCGAATCGTCGTTTGAAGCCTATGCTCTGTCTATTGAGGAGATACGGGTGTCGCGAATGGTACCGCTCTGCCTCTTGGAAAGCACAAATCAATTATGAGCCACCTCACCAACAAAGGTGACACCAATGCTTCCTAAGCCCCCCAACCACCCCCAATATCCCGGAGCCACCCCTGACTCAGACTGGGCGAAGAAGCCACTCCTCGCCGAACCTCCTCCCATCGACTCCGGACTAAATCCCGGAGACCGCGTCGAGGGATTGGGCAACTTCGGAGTGCCGACTGGAGAATTGGGCACAGTCGAGCAAGCGAACGAGAACGACGCGGTCGTCAAGTGGGATGATGATGGTCGGATGAGACTCCGACAACCGTGGCTCAAGAAAATTGTAGCCAGCAATGACTCGGCGCCCCCTTTGCCGCCTAGAAACAGGGTGGGATAGTGACATAGCCTAATCTCCAGATGCCAGTAATCGGCTCCTGCCCTCGGGCGCTATGTGGCTGCTGGGTCCGAAAAAAAAAGCGGTGCGACTCAGGCCCTCGGAGAGAGGAGCACGCCGCACCGCCAGAGGGAACCTGCCGTCACCCACTCCACGGGAAAGACTTACCCGGCAGGACCCATTTGACCCCAAGTTTAAGGATCGCAGCTTAGCGCACGGCGCACGGCGCGGTCTATTCAAGATTGCACACTTTGGATTGCTGATGGAGTGGCTCGGGAAGAACTGTTGGTGGATAGGCCTAATTCGTGACACTCTTGATGTGTTCCGCACGGCCTGTCGCGTGCCATCCGTGCCGCTGCGTTCTATGGGCGGTGTCGACGAGACGAAGTGCTGATCAACTTTTCAACAAATCTAGCTGTCGAAATCCTGCTCGTTCTGCCGATCCAGGTAGGCGCTGGCAGTCCGTATGGCGTCCTCTAGACTTCTTTCCGTTTGCTGGTAGACCTCGTGTCCCTGCCGAAATACAAGCACTTGGTACTCTGATCGGTTGGGCGCGTCGATCACGGGCATGACCGCCGCGACATAGTGCCCCGTTCTGCAACTGGCTTGAAGAGTCATCATGTCCGCGCTCCAAGATTCCCGGCTAAAGCGAGAAACGCGGCGCAGAGCCGAATCTGGGGAGGGGATCAAGTACTTGGATGCTATGCGCCACGTCGAGTACAGTACAAACCACTGTACGGTAACGCACATTACTGAACCTGTCTGTCGGGCGATTCCTGACAAGTGTCGGCAAATTGCTCGATAGACATGCTCGATAGGAAACTTCACCGTCTGGCGGAAGGGAACATTCGGTTCACCAGGTGATGCCCCATCTGCGGAAAGCCATTCTTCAGAACTGCAAACCTTATCCTTACACCCAACAAGATACCTAGGGGGGCGCTTTTCGCTCTCGTGGCTGAGATAATTGGGGCCGCTCGCCCGCATTCGGATCGACGGCCTTTTGCATTTCTATTTTGGAGACTCTCATGGAACCCAAGCCCCTAGTTCCCGCAGCGCAATATGTGCGCATGTCCACAGAGGACCAGCAGTATTCCATTGTCAATCAGGAGGCTGCGATCCGGACATACGCAATGAGCCACGGCTATGCCGTTGTGTCATCCTACGCAGACGCGGGAACCCGCGCCCATCGCCGTGACTCACTCCGCTCTTGTACAATTAGTCCGCATCAAAATGCCCGAGGGGGTAACAATGTCGAATTTGGATAATGCACTACGGGAGCTTCGCGAGAAGCGCAGCCAAGCACAGGTGGAAATTGATAAGTTAGACCAAATAATTGCTGGTATCGAATCTTTGAACGGAATGCGAGCAGCATCCAGCAAGGCAACCCAACCGAAGCGAATAATATCGGCAGCTTCACGGCGCAAAATGGCTCTGGCGCAGAAGGCGCGATGGGCGAGCATTCGGAAGAAATCCCAGCCAGTAGCGGTGGCAATAGCGAAAACGGTTTCGGCTCCTGCCAAACGTAAAATTTCAGCAGCAGGCAGGAAAAGGATCGCGGCGGCTGCACGTGCACGCTGGGCGAAGTTCAGAGCGGCGAAGAAGAAATAGGCGGCCTTTGCAGCTTGGGAGCCTGCTGCGGCGAGTTCGCGGCGGGCTTTTGTGTTGGAGGCTGTACACTAATGACCGGATGGTCAGTGAAATGACGATTCGTGCCAAAGTCTATGCAGTCCGCTTCCGGCTCGCAACTAGGTGGAGTCTTTCTCTGTTTGACTTTTCCCACTCGATGAGTTCGTTCAGGTCATAACGAAACGGGCCATAACCCCGAAATGCTTTCTCGTCGAAGAGCTGCATCGCACCGCAAGTCAGGCAAACTTGGTACGAATATCCCTCAGCCCTTATCGGCCAGCCTTTCTTGCCGTGCCAGCATCCTCTGGATAGCGCGACGGTTGCCCCAGCTAAAGCGCCGACCACGATGGTTGGCCACCACCACTGCTTGAACCGTTTACGTCTTTCAGATATCGGATGTGGCATTGGATCGGGCACTGCATTTCCTGCCGGAACCTCTGGGAGAATGGTTTCGACGGCGATAACGACACGCCCGTTGTCGTTATTTCGAGTGGCACTTTCACCCTTCTGCGTGAGGGGTTGACCACGACCGCTCAAGTTCTTGTTGCTCATTGATTCCTCAGCTTCTTTCGGAAAACGGGACATCTGGTTGAACTCTCCGGTCGTATCCTAATCTTACACTTCGCTTAGTGGAGTCCATGCGGATTGCCTCCGACTCGCGGCGGGGGTGGAAGTGCCCCAACCTTTGTACCTCGATGCTGTCTCCGGTTTTGGGCGGGAGTCCTGAAGTGCTACCGACCTTTGCCGCTCGCAACGCCCATCGAGTCGCACCGCACGGTCGTCATGATGGCGACCCACGCCCACAATGGTCGCCAGACTGGCCCGAAGAGCCCGCAACCGTTACGAGGCGTTCTAACCGACCCAAATCCCTCCGGGCAGCCAAATCGTTGCAGAATCGCTTTGCTGAATGGGGCACGCCAGCCAGAGCCGTCCATGGGAAAATGAACTCTCGCTCAAATCACGACTGCGCTCTATGGAACACGTAAAAGAACACCATCACGCTGAAGCAACCAAACGCGTAGATGAATGACGAGAACACCATTACCGCAGGAACCAAGCCCCGCAGGAGATTGAGGAAGTTGAAGACGAACTGCCACACTAGAAGAGCCGTCATCAGAATCGTCCCGATCAGTGCCAGCAACGCCGCATTTTTGAGTGTCATGGTCGCTCCTATGCAACTGCCATCTCTTGGTAGTAGTGCCATTTGATTTCCACAGGGCTAGGACCGTCCCTCCCGATGCGCTAGACTTTGAACATGCCCAATCGCAAATTGCGGATCGTTAAACATGCTGGTCGCATCGCAACACTCGGAATCTGCGAATGCTGCAACGCTCAATTTGGTGTGGCGTCCGAGGCGCTGACAGACTACAACGCGGCTCTTTCCAGTATTGGCGACCAGTTTGATGCCCACAAATGCAAGCCAATAGACAGCAGTCAGAACGCTCTGCGGATCGTTCGCGAAGCGACGGACGGGAAGTAGCTGTTTCACTCATCCTCGCTTTTCAATATCTTCTCCTGCATTGCCAAAAAGTGCTCATACTTCAGCAGAACGGCTAGCGGCTTGTCGTTGTCCTGAATGGCCAGCGTCTTGTCGAGTTCCCGGAGTTGAGTGACGTTCAGCGCACGCAAGCGGCTGATCCCCACATGCTGTACGCTCGGGTCAGTCCCGGTGCCCACACGAGGGAGACCCAGCGCAGCACGCCCAAGGTCGGGCGGAATGATCCGTGTCCGTGCGGCTCGGGGAAGAAATACAAGAAGTGCTGCGGCGGGGCGAGCGTGAACTGACCCTCAGCGCGAAAACAGATTATCAATCTTCCCATGATCCGCTCCGCCCACTGAACCGCAGCAGCAACCAGCGACTCCCGTCCGCGCGTGTTGCCTTACCGGAGGAAGACAGCCGGACACCGCCCGGTTGTAAAATCGGGAAGCGATGAAAAGCGAGACCCGCCGTCTCAACAAGCTCACAGGCGCAAGCAAGAACATAGCAAAACGATATAAGCTCACAACCGCCGCCGCCGAGATAATTGACCAAGCTGGGGAAGTACACGGACAGAAATCCCGAGCCGTGCAAATCGCCGTTGAGATTCTTTGGCGTACTACAGGACTAGGTAAAATCCCGTCCTCGATTCTCGAATCTCCCATTACAGCGAGAACCTACAAGTTGCCTCACCGCACAGTCGCTTTGATTGAGGCTCTAGGGCGTGAGGGTTCTAGAACACGAGGCGAGGTCCTCGCGGCTTGCGCTGGGTTGCTTGCCTCGGACGTGGAAGAGGCAAAAAAGCATTGGCGGGGGAACTAGTTGATTATCGGCGTCCTCGTGAACGTACAGAGTAGCTGCCAACGGTGCGAAAACCCTAGAATGGGAGTCGCGAGCCGCTGGTTTTACCTAGCCTTTACCGGATTTTCCCCGTTACCAGCGAAAATTTGCTTGTAGCGAAAGACGATTGAGCCGTTCGCGAGCTTTTCAGGGGTTGGCGTCCACGACTGGTGATTGAGATAGGTCGGTCGCTTGTAGTTCGCCGTCGCCGACAAAACTGTTTCGCTTGGTCCAGCCATGTCCTGGAGCTTGGCTGCGTTGTTCGCCGCGTCGCCGAAAAACACGATTCGCTTGTTATTCCTGATCCCCACGCATCCGACAACCGCCTCTCCGTAGTCGATCCCGATCCCTAGGCTGAGTTGTCCCAAACCGTCGCCGACGAATGCGGGACCTATCACCTTCTCGAAGATAGTCTGAAACTGGAGTGCAAATGTTATTGCGTCCTCGACCGGCGCATTTGACAGGTCCGCCGACGGCCGATGGAACACAGACAGCACTCGGTCTCCCGCGACATCCATCACTTCGCCGTCGTAGTGCTTAGTGAGCTTAGTCGCCATTTCGACGAACGTGTGCAGGAAAACGAAACTCTTGTTTCCCGGCTGAGTCGCGACCAGTTTCGTAAAGCCATGCAGGTCACTGTAGACGAAGGCCGCCCTGACTTGCCTACCCTCCATGATCGCCAAGTCATCGATGCCAGGCAGAACTCTTCCGAGAGTGACCGCCGCTTTCCTCTTTAGCAGTCCCTTTACGAGCGACTGAGCCCACGAGACTCCGCCTACGGGCGGCGACGGCTTGGACGGAGGAGGCTGAGGAGGGATAGAGATTCTGCCAAGGGCCGAGGGCGGAGCAGGAGGCGTGAAGCTCCTCATCAGACTGACCAAAGAATCGTCGCTTGCAGGACTTTCCGGAATGGCCCTATATCCCGACAGATACCTTAGGCCAGCCAAGCTGGAGAGCGTTTTATCTTCGGGCGGGGGCGGGACTGTCGGCTTGCGAGCAATCGCACTAAACAAATCAGCCATAGAATTCGGGCTCTTGGTCGGCTCCGCCGATGGTATGCCAAATCCGAATAAGTTCTTAAAGGGGTCGTTGTCGTCCCAGCCGCTTCCCATCTTAGTGCCTCCCTAATATCAAACCTGAGCCGATCAAAATGACCCACGAACCAAAGCCCAACCATGCAACCCAGCGGTTCTTGGCTAGGACCTGCATCTTCTCTTTGGATATGTGCGCAAGCTCGTACACCTGGTCCGTCAGGTTGCGCAGAATCAGTTCCGGCGCCGCCGAACTGACTGCGGAGAAGTACTCTTCTTTGTTCTCATGCAGTAGAACGTGCTCCTGCCACATGAGATCACAGCCCTTTTTCGGGGCCGTGTAGCGTGCACCGCGGGGACGAAGAACCTCGAACACAACAACAAAACTCCAGAGAACCGCAGCGAGGAGACCCACGGAGGTGAGAAAAAAGAGGACACTTGCCAGGGCTACGAGACACGGGTGCAGATGAAGCTTAACGACAGCATCTTTTCCTATCTGCAAAGCACTAGCAGCCAAGAACACCATGATCGTCACGGTGACGCCAGCCTTCGCGTCAGACGAGCGGATCAGCGCCTGGTGGTTGTCGAAGTTGTGTCTCGCAAACTGAATCGCGAGTTCCAGCGTCTTATTGTCCGAGTCCATTACTCCACTCAACCCGAGACCCTCACAGCATTATTTTACAGCATTGGAGAGCCCGCCCAGCACGCAGGGATTTAGGTCCGGGATGCGGTCACTGTGACTGGAAACCGGCCAATTACGCGCCCTAATTAACCATTTCGGCAAGAGGTCTGTTCGATCTTTCGAAGTTCGCGCCCATCATGAAAATATGCTGGTCTCGATGGTATAAGGCCCACACGATCGCCGGTGCCTCCGGCGAAGGAGCACGCTCCTCGCCCATCTTTCTTATCAAAACAACCTTATCCACGTTAGCGAGACCCGGCGCATTGCAGGTGAGCGGGCAATCCTCAATTACATTCAGGAAGGAAGCCAAGAACCCATTCCACTCGTCGTCAAAGCGTCGCAATCCCTCGCCGACGAGGAGATTCTCTAGTTCCTGCCGAAACGTACTCATCAAGAAGAATGCGCGCAGCGACCTCTTGTCATCGTCAGTCAGTTGGCCATTTACGATCCTCGGGTATATGGCATCAACCTGTTTGACAATCCGTTTTGCTGCATCTCCTGAAAGCTCGACATGGACTACCCAGTTGCAGCATAGGCGCAGCGTGTCGGACTGGATGCCCTTGCGGTCCATCAGCTTTCGGACTTCTACAAGCAGGTAGACGACCAGCGGCTCGTCCGTTATCGGTTCCTCAAGCAATCGGCCTAGCTTCGCAATGATTTGATCTTGCATTCGGAAAGCTCCTCACATGTTCCGAATTCTAACAATACGGGCAGCGATGCGGAGAAGAAAGGCGTGAAGCCGGGCGATGAGTTATTGGCGCTCAATGGTTACGCTCCCAATCGAGAAAACTTTCTGAAGATGCAATACATCTTCAACGCCTTGCGTCCGCAGACGGCATTGATGCTGGACTTGCGCGATCCGGCTGGCAAGCAGCGCCAGGTGGAGGTGACCACCGCCTTAGCTGCCAGGAAGACTTTTTACAATACGACCAGCAGCGGTGCCGGCAATGCCACCTGGGAAATAACCCTGCAGGCGCAAAACGCTGAACATCTTGGACGTGCCCGATTTGCCGAAGTGAGCGACGATGTTGCTGTCCTGAAGTTGCCTAGATTCTTCTTTACCGAGTCAGAGATCAAAGGCATGATCGACAAAGCGCGCAAGCACAAGGCCCTGGTCCTGGACTTGCGAGGGAACGCCGGTGGCAGTGTCGATACCCTAAAGTATCTGATCGCCGGTTTCTTCGAGAAGGAAGTGAAAATCGGAGATCGTGTCGGCAGATCGGAGCGCAAGCCGCTGATCGCGGAGGCCTCTGGTCATCCATTCACGGGAAAACTCGTGGTACTGGTGGACAGCAAGTCTGCATCGGCATCAGAGCTGTTCGCCCGCGTAGTACAGATCGAAAAACGAGCAACAGTTCTCGGAGACCGTAGCTCCGGAAGTGTGATGGAAGCGAAGCGCTATGGCTACCGCTGTGGAGTCGGCAGCGTGCTTTTCTATGGGGCATCGATTACGGAGGCGGACATGGTCATGACCGACGGAGCGAGTCTCGAACACAATGGCGTGCTTCCGGACGAGGTCACGCTGCCATCAGCGGAGGACCTCGCTAATGGCCGAGATCCGGTGCTGGCCCGCGCTATCGAGACAGTCGGCGCAAAACTCAATCCGGAAGAAGCGGGTAAGCTGTTTCCGTACGAATGGCCAACGTTCTGACAAGAGCACAACTCTCAACGGGTGATCTTCGCTCTGCGCGTCCCAGAGGCCGGGCTCTTTGGGGGGCGTTCGTCGTTACGCCACTGCCTCGCGCACTAGAACCCTGCAATCCATATTGCAATCCGTTGTCCGGCTTAGCATTGCTTTTTGTATACTTTTGTGCCATCCGTGGCCTTGCATGTTATTGAATCTACATTTTGTTGCGGATTCGAATCCCTCCCTCTCCGCCAGATTCTTCCAGTTGAAATACTTAGCTCCCATCACTGGATCGTGACCTTCTTTCCCCCGACCTCGTTCTGGAGAACAAGTGGAGAACAGTTCGTCGGCTCGACTTCATCGGACAGCCGCTGCATCGCTGAAACCGAATCTTTGGAACTAGTTTTGATGTAGCAGCGCTGGGTCACTTCAACAGTGGAATGCCGGAGGATGCTCTGTATTACGATGCGAGTCCTCTCCCTGAGGGCAGTCTCAATGATGTTCTTCCGCGTGCTGGCACGATGGGTAATTCTCGAACACATATTCGCCGGTCCATCCGAGTTCCGTCATACCGATTTCCGACGAATAATACGCTCCGCTAATCCAACCCTTCAGGTTTTCGAAGTGGTCGTTGAGCGTAGCTTGGGTATCTCCTGCGTGTTTGCCCTCGGAATCTTGCGCCTCTAAACCCTTGGCCTCGCCCTCGCTGCGGTGCGCATCCTTTTTCGAAGCGGTGGTTAGGAGTTCATTCTGCTGGTCTCCCGTGAGAGCCGCGAAGGGATGCCCGAAGCGCTTCTGCGGTTCGCCGTCCATCGCCGAAATACTCGCCAACAATTTCTTCTGGTTCGCGGGCGTATCTACACTGAGCAGCAAATCGATGAACCGGCTCACTTGAGCCTTGGTTGATCCGGGCACAATCATTTCCGACAGCGCGACGAGCGCCTCATTCTGGGGCGCGCTGAGAAATAACGGTTTCCCATCCGCGGATGCCATCTGCGCCTCCGCATGGAAAAAAATTGCTCCATTCGAAAGAAGCCTGTGAATGGGGTGGGAAGCAGCCACCAATGGCCACGCCGCTCCGGCGCCCATTCCGGCAAGCATCCGTTGCACCATCTCGCGGCGTGTAAGCCTGCGCGTCATCGCGTGTCCATCTTCGATCACCCGTAGCCGCTGATCTTTGATCACGACGATATTCTCAAAGAGTCTTTTATGGTTGGCGTCTCAGTTATGCAGCGAAATTCTTTCGCGGTAATGGTAACACTCGGCTCTTGCACGGTTACAAGTGCCCTGTCAACGAGAGACAGTGTCTTGCATGCCGGCTCCAAAGACAAGTGGATAAAGGTGACCCACCGTTGCGGAGTGTGCTCCATCCTCTTCGATTGACCCGGCTCTGCTTGGCTTGTTAGCATCCGCTAGTCATTACTTTGTTTAGCATGAAAAATCAACCCCTTCGGCGATATCGAACCCATGGCTGAATTGGCAAGGCAGAAATACGACGTCATCGTGGTAGGTTCAGGCGCTGCCGGAGGCTGGGCGTGCAAACGTCTGGCCGAGGCTGGGCTGAAAGTTGCTCTGCTGGAAGCCGGACGCCCGCAATCCAACGAGAATTTCAGCGAGCACACCCCGCCTTTCGAGCTGAAGTATCGCAACCTCGCCCCGGAAATTCTGCGCAAGACTCGCCCCATTCAAATGCAGATGGGGGACGTCTGCAACGAATATACCCAAGATTGGTTCGTCAACGACATCGAAGAACCTTACACCACGCCGGCAGACAAGCCATTCAACTGGCTGGGCCGTTTGCGCATGACCGGTGGCCGCACCAACGTCTGGGGCCGCGTGTCGTTGCGCCTCGGCGAACAGGACTTCAAAGCCGCCTCCCACGACGGCTATGGCGAAGACTGGCCGATCAGCTACAAAGACATCGCGCCTTATTACGATCTGGTGGACAAGTACGTTGGAATCACCGGGATGGCGGAGGGACTCGAAGAGTTGCCAGATGGCCAGTTCCAGCCGCCCATGCCCCTGAACTGTCAAGAATCCGTTTTTCGCAGTCGCTTGAAGGAAAAAATGGGCCGTACCGCGACGCTCGCGCGTTCAGCGACCCTCACCAGACCATTGAATGGCCGCAGCGCATGTCACTATTGCGGCCCGTGCGAACGCGGCTGCATGACCGAGTCTTACTTCAATTCCGCTTTCACCACTGTCGCCGACGCACTGAAGTCCGGAAATTGTACCTTGATTTCGAACGCCATGGCTTTCAAAGTACTGATGGATACGGACCGCAACCGCGCTCGCGGCGTTCTTTACATCGACCGCAACACGCGCGCGCCGCGCGAAATTTACGCTCGCGCCGTCACCCTATGCGCTTCATCGCAGGAATCCGTCCGCATCCTTTTTAACTCCGCAAATCGCCAGTATCCTAATGGCCTTGCCAACTCCAGCGGTGTTCTCGGACACTACCTCATGGCACACGTGCGCAGCGCCGGCGGCAGGGGCGAATTTCCCGAGCTTGCCCCGACGCCTTCTTTTGGCGTTCCCATCAAACCTGTGGGGATTTATGTCGTCCGCTTTCGCAACACGAAAGGCAGCCCGCCCTTCAAGAAATTTCTGCGCGGTTATGGCTTGGAAGGCGACAGCGAAGTCGATTTCAACTGGGGGGCGCCCGGCTTTGGCGAGGCTTACAAGAAGGCGCTTCGTGAACCACGCTCTGAGCTCAGCCTCGCCGGCTTCGGCGAAGTCTTGCCGCGCTGGGACAACTTTGTGGAAATCGACAAGGATGTGAAAGATATCTACGGTATCCCGGTCGTAAAGATTCACATGTCCGACGGTGAGAACGAGAAAGCCATGATCAAGGACATTGCGGAATCTGCCGGAGAAATGCTGGAGGCGGCTGGGGCGAAAAACGTACGCACTCACGCGACTCCCTCCGCGCCGCGCTGGGCGGTTCACGAATCCGGCATCGCCCGCATGGGCAGCGACCCCAAGAAATCCGTGCTCGATCAATTTCAGCAAACCCACGACATCAAGAATCTTTTCGTGATGGACGCGTCAGGGTTTACGTCGATCGGCTGCCAGAATCCCGCGCTAACCATCATGGCCCTGTGCGTGCGGTCATGCGATCACCTGATGGACGAGATGAAGCGCAACAACCTTTAGTTTCACATCGCCTGTGGCGCGCGGTCCAAAATCTCTTCCTTTGCTGAATCCCAGTAAAGTTTCTTGCCCGTCCAGTACGATTCCGCCGCCATGATGCAGGCGACAGAATGTCCGAAGCCATCGTGCACGGTCGCGATGGGCTGCTGCCGCGAACGAATGCACTCGAACCAGTTGGCTATGTGCTCGACGGACATGTCATCGATCCCCATCGGCGCCAACCCCTTGTCACCCGGTAGTTGAATGTAGTGCGCCGCGCGCTCCCTGTCGATCTCCAGATTCTCTTCGTGATTGCCTTTCTCCTCCACAACCTGGTAGCGCGGGCTGCCCTCGTCGCCTATGTTAATCAGCGTCGCCTTCTTGCCCATGTAGCGTGTGTACCCCGGCGCATCATTCCCAAAACTCGTCGCGTAACTTACCAGGAATCCCTTCGGATATTCCAGCAACGCTTGAAACGTGTCCGGATTCTCCCGTCCGTCACGCCAGGCAAATATGCCACCGTGTGCCACAACCGACCGTGGCACGGGATCGTCCATAAAATAGTGCACCAGGTCGATCCCGTGGCTCATCCATTGGTCGGCAATTCCGCTCGAAAACTCCTTGTACAGCCGGAATTCGAAATATAGGCGCGGATCGAACGGACGTTGCGGTTTGGTCATCAGCCATTTCCCCCAATCCGTGTCCGCCTCGCGGATCTGCGCCACTTCTGTCCGTCCGCGCCACCGCGGACCATGATAATTCCACACGATCTCGATCTTACTCACCTGTCCCAGTGCGCCACTCCGCACCATCTCACGCGCCGCTTTCGGATAGGGCTCACTTCGATGCTGCGTCCCACTTTGCACGATCAAGTTGCGGGCCACCACCGCATCGCGCGCAGCCTTCACCTCAGCCAGCACGTTACCCATCGGCTTCTCAACGTACGCGTCTTTGCCCGCCTCCGCCGCCAGCTTCAGGATCGGCGAATGGGAATGCTCGGGCGTGGAAATCATCACTGCGTCCACATCCTTCAGCGTGAGCAGTTCTTCCACATGTTGCATCGCGCGCGGCTCCCTGCCCTGATACTTCCCATATGCCGTGCGCGCCTTGTCCCGGTTCACTGACCACAAATCGCAGACGGCGGTCATGTCCACGTTGTGGCTAATCTTTAGCCGCCCCGCAATCTCAACCAGGTCATTCCCCCGGCTTCCGATTCCGATGTGGCCCAGGGAGATGCGATCATTCGCACCGATAATCCGAGCGTAGGACAACGCCGTGCTCCCGAAAGCCGCGCCCCCGGCGATCACCGCGGCTGTCTTGTTAAGGAATGTTCTGCGATTTATGCCTCCTGCTGCCTTGCCCATGCTCCCCCTTTTGATCAAATCCAAAAAGCGGCGGCGATGTGGTGTCGAGCCGCTGTAGGGACCCTAGATCCAGACATCTGGCTGCCGGCATACACGATATCAGTTTTCTCTCTGTGAACAGCCAGTAGAAATTGGCGACGAGGTGATCTCGGGCCAGGTGCACGTACGACCGACAGGTTTTTGTAATCGCCACCGAAGCGAACAACGGCTCCGGTGCTATAGCTGATTGTACGGGCAGGTGATGCGCCGAATGAAGGCCCTCGCCAGTGATCTGATTGACTTTCTGCCGGAAGAACGGCGCAAACCGCTCTTGCGCCAGCAGAGGCGGCTGAACGCGTCCATTGCACGGTCGTTTGAGACTGCCGAAGAGAAACGCGAGGCTTCCGTCGAAGACCGGCAGGGGCTGGGCGTCACGCGCGAGGACTAACCAGCTGCTCGAAGCCCCCGCTCCCTGTTTCACCGGAACTGTGGCGCTACTCGAGCTTCAGTACTTCTCCGGGACAGAGTGACGCCGCAGCATGTTTGGAACGGACAAGCTTTCTCCACACAGTCCCCGATTGAGAACGTGGTTGCCTGATAAAGCTGACACGGAGTATCGCAACGCGGTTCGCCAGAACGGGTTGCTGTTGTAATATCGCGTCTCTGACAATGCCGGCGCTGTCAATCACTTTTTGAGCGTGCCGCTCCGTGCACTCCGAAGAGCGCGCCATTTCGCTCTCGTTGAAGGTTCTGCCATACCAACCAAGGCCCGCTCGTAATCCGTTTCAGGTCAGAAACTCAGTCCGACCCATGCATCTCTTCGGTCACACGTTCGATCATGATTACTATTTCGAACTCCCCCGTGAGGGGGAGCGGGATACGCACTCAATAGCTCGATGTTTTACTTCACACCATCGCGATTTCCGGGCTTTCCCGCGTACGAACCGAACTTTCTCAACTGCTCGTAATCCCATTCCTTCCGTAGCATCCAGTACAAACGAACCGCCAGCTTGCGCGCCATGGCCACCTTGGCGATTTTCCGTCCTCGCCGCATCGTCAGGTGGACATATTTACTCCGCGCAGGATCGGCTGCGCATCATGGCGATCTGTCTTCTGTTTGCGTACCCGCTTCGCACTGATCTCGGCGGCGTCCCCGATCCACAACTCAAACTGCAGTTCCGCAAGCCATCGTTTAAACCAGCGGGCATGCCCACTCGCTTCCATCCCCACACGAACCGTCATTGCCCGTGCCGCCAGATCCCGGTAGAACTTCTCCGCTTCCTCGCGGTGCTGCAGTCGCCGTTCTTGCAGTTCCCCTGTTTCGGTATCTACAAAAGCAATCTGCTGAAAGCTCGGGTGGTAATCGCATCCTATAATGATCATTGTTCGGCTCCCCTCTCCCGAGCGCTGTTGGTTGGTTCGTAGCCACCAAAGCTTACTCGGGTACAGGAGCCGACATTGTCATGGAATCAATAACGCTCAAAACCCCCAATCGGGGGCGAACAAACAGCGCACGCTTGCAAGAACGCCTGATTTACAACAGTTACCTCCCAGTTGCCGTCATTCGGGCGCGACTCCTGCAGGCTCCACCGTTCTTCTGGTCAAAGAAGCAGATCGAGGCAAACACAGGGCCGGAAAGCCAGATTAAGGTTCCGTCAGCCGATACCACGCCAGCCTGGATTGTGCACCCAGCCAACGGAAAGGCTCGTTCGGAACATACTCCAGGCTGGCGTTGAGGAAGGGATACTGCTTCCAGTGTTCCTCACGACCGGCCTCCAGATCAGCGATGATTCTCCCGAAGATCGAGGTCAGATTCACGCCATGTCCGCTGTAGCCCAGTCCATAGAAGATATTCTTATGTTTTCCTGTGTATCCCACGGAAGGGGACTCGTCCAGGGACCAGTCAACCACGCCATCCCAACCTAATTCGAAGCTGACGCCCGACATATTGGGGTAGATTCGCACAAGCTCACGCCGGAGTTGCGCAAAATGGGGGGCAGCGTCGCTGGCATCGCCAACTCCGCTATTGAAAAAGTAGCTGGGGCTGCCTCCGCCGATGTGGATGCGATTGTCCTGTGTCAAGCCGAAATAGAAGACTTCGGTGCGGCTGTCATTGAATGGAACTCGCTTACGCCATCCGATCTCGGCCAGTTGCTGCTCACTGAAGGGCTGGGTCACCGCTACATATTCATGGACGGGCACAAACGAGTTACGGAAGAATCCCAGTCTTGAGGTGAAGGCATTGGTCGCCAACACCAACGACTTTGCCCTGATTACAACAGTTGAAGCACACGGATGGTTGTTTCTTCGAGTGTGGTACTCTCGCCGGCATGAAACTCTTGGCATGCTTGGCGTCATGCTGTTTTCTAGCAATGGCTTCCTATGCTCAAGAAACGACTGCCCTGCCGATTATTGTTGCTGGTGCAACGCAATCTCCAATTCCGGTGCAAGCCTCTGACTTCAAAGTAGAGGTGAACAACGAGCCTGTTGCGGTTGCATCACTAACGTCGCTTTCCGGCAGACTCCTGCAATATGTACTTATCAATGACCAACGACTTCATAACCAGTGGCCCGGGGGCAGGGACCAACAAGCGCATGTCGCAAAGGTACTCCTGAAGCAGGTGGTCTCGTCCGGATCTGATATAGGCACTCTGGTCAACTACAGCGATGCGGTGTTCATGGACGTAAAAGATGAAAGAAATCCCGACAAACTCTCTTCGCAAATACGCGCCACCGGAATCGGCCCGGCCCGGCTTTATGAAGCGGTAGTGGCTGGTACAAAGTGGCTCGCGAAGCAACCCACCACCCGTGATGCACGAAAGGTGATCTTTCTGGTCTGTGATGGCAGCGACACTGGAAGCCGCGTCGGACTGTCGGACGCGATCAAAGCTCTGCAAGAGGCTTCTTTTCCGATATTCGTGGTTGCACCGTCCGAGAGCGAGAAGAAAAAGCAGGGGCAGTATATGCGGGACCTTGCAGAACAGTCAGGGGGCCGAGCCTATTTTCTGGCTCCGAACACGAAGTATCTGACGTTCGAAGATTTAAAGCGCGACTTGGCCGACAGCTTTCTGTTGGTGCTAAACCCGCCTTTTCACAACAAAGGGTTTCAACCTCTCAGGATCACAGGGGTGGCGCATCCTCAGCTCTCTATTTCTTCGTCGTCACGTGTTTTTATGCCGTGACGAAAACCATGCACGGGCGTCTCATTTGGTGAAAAATCGCGGTTACACTCAAAACCCCTGAGGCCGAGAAGTGGTCACCGAGGCTCGTCACCGCGGATCAAATCAGCCCACAAATCAGTTAAGCGCGTGCTAGCGCAGTCTGACAATCTTCGCGTGAGCCTGCCGCATATCCGCCGTGGCTGCTGTGCCGTACACGTTCATCGTCGTTCTGATGTCAGTATGCCGCATGAGCCGTTGCTGTACGCCAACAGGTGTACCAACAGCGTCGAGCCATGATCTGTGCGAGTGCCGGAAAGTATGCGAACTGATGTGACCGATACCAGCCTTGGCTGCTGCTTTGCGAAGTGCTTGCCATACTCCTGCATAGGAGAGCGGTAAACGTCCGATTTGCACCGGCGAAGCGAACATCCAATCATGGGGTGCGGAGAACTGGGTTAGCTGCTTCCACATCTTGAGCACCTCCAGCATATCGCTGTCGATGTACATTGACCGCTGTGACTCAGGTGTTTTTCCGAGCAGTTGTAAACACCGTCGCTCTTCTTCATAAAGACGGAACTGTCCACCGAGACATCAAGCCTGCGAATATCTTTATCGGGAAGGATCACGAGCTTATTCTTGGCGATTTTGGATTAGTTTTCGTACCCGACCGTCCGCCGCGCATATCGCCTTGGTCGTCGCCGTCTACTCGGCGCTAAAGAGGTGTTGGCTACGCGTTGCGCCCCAAAAAAACGGGCGCGATGTGCCGGTTGTAGAGGTTCTCCGTCACGTTCTTCGCAATGACAGCTTCATTGGCTTCCAGCAGGTTCAGATAACGGCTTCCCAGTTTGGCGGCGACCTTGAAACCGACGTGCAGCAACTGGCGCAGGCTGCTGTTGTAGGCAGCTGCGCCTCGGACATGGCGCAAGGCAGACGTGTACTGTTCGGAAGACCAGCCGCTCACTTCGGCGGGAGATGGAAGCCTTGCCAGGTCGATATCGATAACGGTGGCGTATGGTGCGCAGAGCTCTTCGCGGTGCGCCAAGGCCTCGGCGTAGATCTTCTTCGCCAGCGTCAGCCCATCGCCCCCGGATTCTGCAAGGCCTGTCAACTCCTCCAGCCATGTGGTTCCGGCGGTCTTCAGGTGCATGCCCGCGTCAAATTTTTTCATGGTGGTGTGAATCGCGGGATAAATCGAAAACTTATCGCTGCCGGAGTGCACGCTCAGTTTGAGATTCTCTGGAAGGCCATAGTGTTGGACGGCGCAGGCGATGGCTGCAACGTCAAGCGCCATCTCCCGCTCAAACTGTGTCACATCGCCAACATAGTCCACTCCTTTGTTGAAGCGGCCGCTAAACTTTGGGGCAATAGTCTGGATAGGAATGCCTTCATCGGCGATCGCCGCCAGGATGATCAGCAATTCGACGGGGCTCTGCGCGCGGTCGGTCTCGTCCATGGAGACTTCCGAGATGAAATTGCCGGCGCCCTTGGCGCTCTCGATCTTGCGGTAGACTTCGCCTGCCTTCTTCACGGCCGCGAGAAATTTCTCTGCGGCTTGTCGGAGATTCTCTGGCGCGATCTCGAAGACCTCGTCGGTTCCTTCCAGCCGGATGCGCCCCAGCAACTCAGGGTGCCGCTTCACGAAGTTATCGATGTCGGCTGCCGGTGCGGCTTGGCCGATGAAGTCGGCCACGTCGATGGTGTAGAAATCGCACGAATCGAGGAAGCGGTCGACAGTCTGCAACGTGATGTGGTCGGCATCGCAGAAGTACGGTAGCTTCCAGGCGAGCGCCCTGACGGCGGCCTCGGCGGCCAGCCGTGTCGAGGCCGGCTCGGAGCCGATGATCGTGTGCTCGCGGTTCGATTTGTTCCATACGGGAACTACCACGATGCCGCTATCGAGCGCCTGCATGCAGGCCTGTAACTGCGCATTGGCCTGGTGCGCGAACCGGTCTCCGGTCCCAATGGAATACTTGCTGAGCTTTAAACGGTGATTTCCCATGTTTTCTCCCAACTTACAGTCTGTCGTGGAGTGACCACAAGCCTTGCCAGCCATTTGCTCTCCTTACAGTCGATACGCCTTTTTCACCAGCCGCAGCGCAACTCGTACGCCACGTCGAATGCCTGGTCTTCCGCCAGCCGGTGTTCGGCATCCAACTCTAGAATCTGGCGGAGTTCACAACAGCCTCTGAAACCTCCCTGGAAGGCTGGCTGCCGAAGTTGCGAAACTGTTGAACGTTACGAAGTGAAAATGCCGCCGAGCCGCGTTCAATGCGGAGCCGAAAGCAATCCAACCCATCCACATCCTCAGCCCAGATTGCCGGGCGTGCGTCCGGCATGGCACTGGCGATCTCGGTGTTGCTGAACTCCAGATTACGGGCATGGCGGAGGAAGAATCCTGTGGCAGGCAACGTTCCGAACATACTAGAACCTATCTCATAAATACGAACCGCACTAAGTAATTGTGCGGAGTTGAATTTACAGGCACACCGGTGGGTAGGGAACTGACCGATGTGCAGTGGGAGTTGCTCAAGCCGTTGGTCGAGCCGAGGACGCCAGTGAAGCGGCGCGGCGTCCGTGGCGCGACACTCGGCAAGTGCTGGAGGGCGTGTTATGGATTTTGCGGACGGGAGCGCACGCATCGTCTATCCGATGCGGTTCACTGCCAGTCACGGGTTCAAGGAAGTCGATACCTGGCCGGTGGATTCGTCCGGCGCCGATCTCAGTGTCATCCGAAACCAAACTAAAGGCCCAGTTTCGCTATTTGCCCACGGCAGCCGGGAAACGCCGTTCCAGTCCGACTGAGATTGAGCACGCCACCCAGATTCGCCGCGTGATACCGCCGATGCCGCGGACGGGCATCCAATACTCGCTAAAGTGGGGGAAGAAGAGGAACTAAACGGGAAGTTGCTGGTGGCCATGGTCACCTATGAGAACGGTCTTACCAGCTTCCCGCGAAGTTTCGCCCTGGAAAAAGCGGCGGGGCGGCTTGCGGTCAGCCTGCTTCGCTACGCCGATGCCGTCCGGTATCTCGAATCGGCTGCCGCTCGTGCCACCCAGGATCCAGAAGTGGCGTACTATCTCGGCCTCGCCCATGAACAACTCGGCAGGAACCGTGATGCTCAAACGATGTATGAGAGCGCCGCGCTCCTGCCGGCATTTCGCGAGGCCGCCCATTTGCGGTTGGCGGAGTTGCTCGCAAGGACCGACCGGGACAACGAAGCTCTGGCCCTGCTGCGGTCGATCCCGGGCGATCTGCGCGCGGTTGAAGAAACCGTGGCGCTCGATAACGCCATGGGGCGCCCTGACGAGGCGCGAGTTCTCTTTCGCGGCGAAGCACCGGCACTCAGTCCGTTTCTGGAATTCGAACAAGCCAAGCAACCCAGCCAGGATGAGCGGTTGATGCGCTTCCTCGCCGCGGACCCGGATCGTGTTCTGAACATTGCAGCCGAGTACATGCGCCTGGGGCTTTATCGCCGGGCTCTTGAGGTCTTGTCATTGCAGTATCCGGCCGTGCCGGCGGATCAGACTGAACCCGGCGCTGTGCTCCCTCAGCACCATCCTATCGTCGCCCGCTATCGCGCCTACTGCCGGGAGAAATTGAACGAGCCGCCCAACGCTGACGACGCACTGGCCGAAAAGATGCCTCTTGCTTACATATTCCCGAGCGGCGCGATCACGCTGGATGTGCTCCAATCGGCGCTGCAACGAGATTCGCAAGATGCGGCGGCACACTACCTGCTCGGAACACTGTATCTTTCGTACGGGCAGACCGATCCGGCGATTTCTTCCTGGGAGAAGGCGGGTCGTCTGAATCCTCGCCTTCCCACTCTGCATGCGGACCTTGGCAGGGCCTTGCTCCATATCCGAAATGACCCCGCGCGTGCGCGCGAAGTATTTCAGGAAGGTATGTCTGCCGATCCAGAGAATCCAGAAATCTACATTGGCATGGACCAGACGCTCAGTCTCCTTGGCCGCAGTGCTCGTGAAAGAGTAGAGGCCTTGCAGCGCTATCCAGATTCGGCGGGAATGCCCACCGAACTGGTTTACAAACTCGCACTCAACCGCGCTGAATCCGGAGACTATGATGGCGCGCTGGCGCTTTTTCCGGGACGATTCTTTCCGCGCCAGGAAGGCGGGACGAACGTACGTCAAGTTTGGCTGGAAGTCAAAATCCTCCAATTGCTGGACTTTGCCCGCGCCGGTCACTGCGACGCGTTTCATTCCATCGCACCAGACTTGGGGAAAGGCGTCGCTGCCCTGGATTTCACGCAGGACGGAATGGACCCATTGATTCAGTCTGCGCGCGTGCAATATTTGCTGGGAACGGGGGAATCTCAGTGTGGCCGGCCCGACGAGGCGGCAGCCCACTTCCGCGCGGCAGCCGATTCGATTAGTCCCGCTGAGATCGTCTGGGCACGGCGCGCGGCGCATATGTTGCCTGGCTACGACGACTCAACCTGGCAGCCGCGGTTGGAAGCCGCCTTGGCTGGCATTGAAGGAGAGATCGAGACCAGATCGCTCAAAGGGATATGGATCTACGCCGCCGGCGTGATCGAGCGGGAACTCGGAAGACAGGAAGCGGCCCGTTCCCGACCGTAGTGCTTCCCTGCGTGGTTCCGACATTCGTAGCTTCCGGCTGCGATAGCGGAGCAATTCCATAGCTGCGGCCCTGCACACCTTGGGCAAGTGTCGAAGTTGTGAAAATGAAATCTGGGCGGATCGTAAGCGTATAAGCGCGTGAAGTGGTTTGCGGAGGCGTACTGCTATCAGCCGCCCGCAGAGTGAAATTGTATTGTCCAGGGGCAGCGGCAGACGAAATCGTAAGTACGCAGTAATACGGCGTCGCACCCAGCCCGGGCAATGTACCCGGGGCCGCCGTCATGCCGGCTGGAGCGCTGCCAGTCAGGCTGCATGCAGTAACCACATCAGCAGTGGTATTTCCCCCGGCGAGAGAAGTGGCGATGTAAGCCGAGTACGCATGACCCACGATACCGTCGGGCGGATTTGCCGTCCGGGCAATCGTAAACGCTGGAGGGGGGGCGTGTCGCTGTGGCCGGTACCACAGCCGCCGACCATCGTGGTCAATGCGATAACTAAAGCCAAGGATGGAAGGAACTTGGCCCATTTCGCGAAGCCTTCGCGCCCGAGCAACAATGAGCAGGATTGGAACAGGCATCGAATCATGACACCCCCTTCGACCGGCCCGGTGCGGCCTCGGCAACACCGGATGTTTGTTTCCGCTGCAAATACGAAAGAGAGCTAGTGTGCGTGTTGGACAAGTAAGGAGCGCGCGCAGGGACGAGGAGCGAGACATGGCGCGCCTCCTCATCACGCAAATATGCCTTGTCAGGGGTCGTCAGCAAAGTTACCGGAGTAATGCTTTACGAGGTGAGGGTCAAGGCGCTTTACTCGCCACTGGTCGCACAAAGCATCCAAGGGATGCAGGCCGAGCCAACGCTTGGGGGTCTTTGGCTGCTTCTTCGGGCAGAAACTTCAGCGCGACAAAGCGGTGCAGGGTCAGGTCTTCAGCCTTGTAGACGACGCCCATGCCGCCACCGCCCAACTTCTCGACAATGCGGTAGTGGCCCAGTTCAAGGCCGACGCGCAAATCTTGATCTAGCCCGTGGCTGGCCATAGGGAAGAAGCTCCCGCCTCCTCACCTCAACGAACCATCCTAGGCTGTTGGCATAACGGAATCGACAAGAAATCGAAGCCAGCCTTCCTGCGGTTTGGTCGATCCTCCGCAGGGCAGCAGTGACGATTCGCACGTCCTGATGTTCGCCCCTGTCCCGCACTTTCTGGAAACCACTCATCCAGAACACCATTCTCGCTGCGATCTGGAGACTGCTCCCGCCATTCCCGAACGGCAAATTCGAAACTCATATAGAGCGGCAGTTGCGCGTGCTCTGAACTGCCCTGTCAATCAAACTCGTATACATGGGAGTCTGAAACACCATCATGCCGATGCGGCAATTCTGGTTGTTTCCTGTCCCGATCTTGATCTCGAAAGCCCACGCCAATGCAGAAATCTTGAATCTCAGGAAATCTCCTGTAAACCCCATTTCTGGACTGCAGGGCAAATTCACCCTCCTTGGGTACCTGGAAACCTCCTGCAATTGCTCCTGGGCTCTCCTAGCCTTACTGGGAGCAATTCTGGGAATTCAATTTGGCCGCTTTCCTGCAGTTTCTCGCTCTCCGCTACTGCAAATTTGGTGCCGAGAGAGGACTCGCCAGAGTTCTCTCGCCAATCCAAAATGCAACTTCTCCATGCAGCAGTAAGTCGAAGGCAAGGAGAGTAGATATGGTTATTACTGAGTGTGAAGTGCTGCAGTAAGTTGATGGTCAGAATGAAACTCGTATAGAGCCCCACCTGCAGCGAGTGGAGCCGCATGCCATCGCTAGACCTCGCCGGAGCCGCGAAGTCGCTCTGGGGCCATCCTGATCACCACGCTCAACGCCGACGGTTTCTATCTCGCTCTGGGGAGGCCGCTGTTGCCGTGCACTTCCTTTTTCAAAACACCCGTGGGCTTGCTGGGGTTTGTTCTGGGACGTAGTTGGCCCCTCACCTAGCCTTGGGTATCCCCTGGTAGCCCGCTCCACCTTCGGGACAGCCGCGTGAAAGGGTAGCCGCGGGCAGGTTTGGAACCCTTTGATTCTGAACGCTCGGTTTCTTCAGTTTTGCCCCGCGTGAAAGGAATACCTTTCTGGCACCTCATGATCGGCTCGCCTAACTCGGCGGAGCCAGTGTTTGGCACTCGCGAGGCTGTATCGTTTTGGCAATTTTGCCGCTAGGCGTCCGGTACAGTTGGTCTACCAGACAGTCTCCCTCAGTGTGTGACGGTGACGTTAATCGCTTCTTGCCTATCAGAGCACGGTAGAACTTCTCCGCCTCTTCGGGATGCGTTAGCCGCTTTTCCTGAAACTCTCCAGTGTCCGTATCCACCGAAGCCATTTGCTGAGAGAATGTACAACGGTGCCATTTGGATGTCTGTGCAAAATTGCGCACTCATGAAATAAGCCGGGATCACGCAATGGGAATGCCTCCGAAATCAAAGGCCAAGAGGCGGCTGCTTGGGGTTCGGACCACCTCGCGTGGCCCCAGTATCAGCTCACAGCGGGGCGCAGTTTCGACGGCTTGGTCGCGATGGTGAGAGACGCCGCTTCCAGTTCGTCGGAGGCCGCTTCGATGGTCAGAGAGCCGGGCTTCTTCGAAGCCTGCACAATCGCTTGCGCCAAACCGCTGAACAAGCTTCTCTCGTTTCCTTTGTCGGACTCCTGGCAATTCGGGTCGCCGTTCCCGAGACCTATCAGCGCGCCTTCGCCCGACACTTTAAAGCTAATCTTGTTATCCGCAGTGGGAACGAAACGCCCGATGCTGTCGACGGTTTCCACGCGCACCATCGCCAGATCTTCCCCATCGGCGGCGAGTTCGGCGCGGTCGGCCGTGAGGCGAATCTTCGCTGGGGCCCCGGTGGTTTCTTGCTTCGCGATGAGCACAACTTTGGCATCTTTTGTGCCGCGCGCTTCGAGGTAGCCGGGAGCGTACTTGACCTTCCACTCCACATGATGGAGCGGCTCGACCTTCTTGGCGCCGAGGCTCTGGCCGTTGCACAACAGCTCGACGCTCTCCAGGTTCGAATGCACCCAGACGGAAATCTCTTCCCCCTCTTTGCCCGCCCAGTTCCAATGGGGGAAAAGATGCAGCACCGGTTCCTTGCTCCACCATGCCTTGTAATAGAAGTAGTTATCCTTGGGAAACCCGCACGTATCGACGATGCCAAATTGTGAGTTGACGCTGGGCCAGGAGTAGGGCGTCGGCTCGCCGCGGTAATCGAAACCGGTCCAGACAAATCCGCCCGCGAGCCACGGACGGACGGCATAGTAGGGCCACCACTCCTCGGCGAGGTGGGCCCACGCGGGGTGATTTGCGTCATACGCGCTCACCCAGTTCCGCAGCTTGTCCGTGCTATAGATGCCGCGCGTGGCGACCGTACTCGCGGTCTCGGTGCCGATCAGCGGCTGCCGGGGATGATCGGCGTGGTATGTCTCCGCCAGCGACAGTTCGTAGTTGAAGCCCATCACGTCGAGCGCGAAGGCGAGCGGCTTGTCATACGAGCCGTTCACGGCCGCGGTGCAGAGGCGCGTCGGATCCAGTTCGTGCGCGCGTTCCTGCATGGTCCGAATGATCTGCGGGCCAATCTCATTCGCTTGCAGCACATCCTCTTCATTGCCCATGGACCATAGGAAGACCGCGGGGTTATTGCGATAGCGCTTGACCATGGTTTCAAGCTGCGCCAGGCCTTCTTCATTCGACGACATCTGACGCGTCTCGCAGAGCATCAAAAGGCCCGCCCGCGCGCAAGCCTCCACCCACTCCGGGGTGGGCATGTTGTGCGACGTGCGTACGGCGTTGCAGCCCATTGCTTTCAGCACCCCGGCGCGGAAAGCTTGCAGGGGATCGGGCAAGGCAGCACCCACGCCAGCGTGATCCTGATGGTTACAGGTGCCTTGGATCGGGGTTCTCTTGCCGTTCAAGAAAAAGCCTCGATTCGCATCGAAAGCCAGCGTGCGCACGCCAAACATAGCTTGGTCACGGTCACGTGTGCGGCCGCCGGCCTCCACGGAAGCGACGGCGCAATAGAGATTCGGCTCTTCCGGTGACCACAGGGCCGCATGTTCGAGCTTCGCGGTCGCGCTGAAGCTTTGTTTGCCGTCCGCGGCAACTTCCGCGGCCGGCGATTCGGCAGTGGACACCGTTTTTCCTGCCTCATCCAGAATTTGCCAGCGCACGCGGCAGCTTTCCCCGGCGCTCCCGGCATTTTCGACGACGGTGCTGAGCTTCAAAGTGGCGTTGCTGCCTTGCACGTCTGTACGTACAACCGTATCCCATTGGCCCAGATGCAGGGGATCGGTCTTGGTGAGCCACACGTGGCGATAAATACCCGCGCCTTCGTAGAACCAGCCGTCGCCCAAGGACGCATCCATGCGAACCGTAAGGCAGTTCTTTTCCCCATAGAAAAGAAAATCGGTCAGCTCGAAGCGGAACGGGACATAGCCGTTGTCATTGCGGCCGATAAAGTTGCCATTGCAAAAGACCAGCGCGCTGCGAAAAGCGCCATCGAAATCGAGGAACACGCGACGGCCCTGGTCGCTCTTGGGCACGTCGAAGACCCGGCGGTACCAGCCCACGCTCGTCTCCGGATACCTCCGGCCTAGCGGCTTGAACCCATGATCCTCCAGCGCGCCATCGTGGACAAAAGGCAGCTCAACCGCCCAATCGTGAGGCAGGTTCAATGGCCGCCAACTCGCGTCGTTGTACTTTGCCAGGGCGAAGTCAAAGGCGCCGCTCCTGGAAAAATCCCCCTGCGAGGCGCCAAAGCCGAGATCGCGAGCGGGGTCGCAGCCGTGGCCCTGAAAGAAACGCCAGTTGAAGTCAAAAAGGAGTTGCTCCCGCGGAGCAAGATCGATCGCAGCCGGAGCATGAATCGCGTCTCTATTCTCTCCCTGCCCGGTGGCGCCAAGCAGAGCCTGGGTGATTGCAAGACGAGGATTGAGGAGGAAGTTGCCGGCAGAAAGAAGCAGGCCAGAACGAAGCAGATCGCGACGATTGAACTCGAACATTGGAATGATCTCCCGCGCTGAGAATGCCAACCCTGTTGCGCCCTATTGAAGAAGTGGCGAACTTGACTCGGCAGCTTGCGCAACTTGCGCCGAGCCGTCGGGCGCTTGCCAATCCACAATTTTGAAGTCGAGCACGAAAATAGAGTAGAGGATCGGAACCAGAATGAGGGTAACAAATGTGGCTACCGTCAGTCCTCCGATTTGCGCGTAGCAGAGTGGCTCCCTTCCCTTACCCGCTTGCCGGATCGATCTGCATCATCGCTAGAATTCTCTTCCGCAACGTAGCGTCAACACCGGGCAGCAAGCCGCACATGCGACCTTGTAGGCATGAGGCCAGCCATGCGGGTGCACAAAGGAATGCGAGGAGCGCAGGCCCAGGATAATCAGGCCAACCCGTCCTTGGTCGGCAAGATCAAGGATGGTTTGGTCGATGGGACCGAGTTGAGTTCGAAATGTCCAGTTGTGCGGCAACTCTCCCGGCAGAAGCTTTCGAAATCGCGCCTCAAAGTCGCGCTCCTGTTCGTCCGTCTTCATATCTTCCCGGCGTTCCACGACGTGCACGATGGTCAGCCGGGCCTCGTGCTGTCTCGCCAAAGACGCGGCGTACGCTGCCGCATGCGCGGATTCAGGCGACAGGTCCACTGGACATAGCATGTGCCGCACTTTTGCGGCAGCCTTGTTTTGACCCTTTACTTACTCTTCCCGTGTCGGATAAATAAGACACGCGGTTTTGCAAAAGCCGAATCTCCGCGTCCCTTGCCAAGTATTTCGTGAGATCGCGTAGCCGACTATGTCGCCCGGCGTGCAGGAAATCCGCTACTTGCACCCCGGGCTGTTAAGGTCTTTGCACTGGTACAAATACAAAGTTCATGACATCAACAAACCACATCATGATGCGCAACATCTCCCGCAGATATGCGCCAACCGTTTCATCCCTATGCATTGCCTTTGCATTGCCTTGCGCACCGACGGTAAAGCGGTTACCCTCGCCGAGCATCCTGTTCCATACGGTTTTCCGATTGACGTGGCTAAAATCACTGTACAAGCGATAAATTTCACGCAGGTGATCTCTCGGCTCCGGCACTGCTGCTGCATCGAGAGCGTTCCGAATATCGCAATTCCGTATCTCCTTATCCGACTCCCAGAATTGAACCTCTTTGGGGAAGTTTAGAAAATACTACATAAGTGAGATGGTCTTGTATCCACGTCTCAGCAAAACCAGAGCCTGATTCTCATAACCTCGTAGGGCGCTCTCGGCCATCCGGAGGGAGTCCAGAGTATCGCAAGCAAGGTCTCGCTGAACCCACTCTCTGTCATCGGCAGGCGTAAGTTCACCGAGTTCGAATAGTAGATGAAGGCAGATGTCACATCTCCCCCCGCAGTACCACGAATTCTGACTCAAATCGAAGATACCTTTGACCCGACGTGCGGCACTCCATTGCACCAAGAATTCAGCTTGACAGCGCAAAGGGAAAAGGAGTCATATTAAAACGTTTTAAATGGCGGTTTTACGTAATCCAGGAAAAGAGCCAAGTCCCGTCCGGGGAACCCGGCTGCGGGGTCTGGGGGAGAACCGGCGAAGTGCAACAAAGTACCGCATAAGATTCATTAAGGTGGAGGAGACCTCGATGAGTATTCTTAATTTCATACTGTCATCCAAGTGCCAGCGGGGATGTTTCCGGACACTGCTGGTTGCAATCCTACTGGCGATGCCTGCAACGCTTCTCGGCCAAGCTTACTTTGGGACCGTGAGTGGCGTGTTGACCGACGCAACCGGAGCCGTGATCCCAGGGGTCAAGGTGACCCTGACCGATCAGGACAAGGGCTACGCGTTCAATGCGACTTCGGATGGAACAGGCCGCTATCTCTACCGCTCCATTCCTCCGGGTGTGTATTCGGTGACGGCGGAGATGTCTGGCTTCGAGAAGACCGTGCGCACTGGCGTACGGGTGGACGTGAATCAGAATGTGACGGTGAACCTCAGCCTCAAAGTGTCTGGTTCCTCGCAAACCGTCGATGTGAAATCGCAGGCAGAGGGGCTCGACGCGCAGGACGCGACCACCGGCCTGGTCATCGACAGAAAGTTCATCAACGATCTGCCGCTGGTGGACCGCTATGTGATGGACCTGACCATGCTCACGCCGGGCGTCACCGAAGCGGACGATCAGTGCGCCATCAACTGCACGGGCACCAACTTCGTCTCCAACGGCAGCCGTAATTCCACCGCCGACGTGCTGATGGATGGCGCCACCATCTCCAACCCGTGGCCCGGCGTCACGCAGGTCACCTACACGCCTTCTCCGGAGGCCGTGGAAGAATTTCGCGTGGAACAGTCGAACTTCAGCGCGGAGTATGGTTTTTCCGGCGCGTCGGTGGTCAACATGATCACGCGGTCCGGATCGAATACCTTCCATGGCAGCGTCTACGATTTCGTCCGCAACAAGATTGCCGATTCGAATGGCTGGTTTGCCAACTTGGATGGGGATCCGCTTCCGTCTGTGCACCGTCACAACTTTGGCGGTACCGTCAGCGGACCCATCTTCAAGAACAAGACCTTCTTTTTCGCCGATTATGATGGCACGCGCCAAAGCTCGGCAAGCACGCCCCAGGCCGGGGTTCCCACCGACGCCGAGCGCAACGACGGCGACTTTGGCGCGGTATGCACATACAATGGCGGAACCTTCGATTCAACCGGCCTGTGCAGTGTCGCCCAGGGGCAGATTTGGGATCCCTATTCCGGCGTGTACGAAGCCAGCGGTGAAGATGGCGGCGCCGCGGGAGCATACCGGAAAACATACATCCCCTACAATAACGTCGGCACATACGCCAGCCCGGGCAATTCAAAACTGAATGGAACGGTCTACCAGTTGTCGGGCGGGCCGGGCGATCTGATCGATCCCGTTGCCAAGCGGATGATGCAGCTTTTCCCGGAGCCCTCGCCGGGCATGGCCAATCAAAACATTTACGACAACTGGTCCGCCTCGGGGGCCAGCAGTTTCCCCAACGATCAATTCGACATCAAAATCGACCACCGCTTCAGCGAAAAGAATCTGATCAGCGGGAAATACTCGCATCAGTGGAGCAGCAACCACGTCTTTAACTGCTTCGGCAATTTCGCCGACCCCTGCGCCGGCGGTCCCAATGAGAACACTGAAAATCTGTTTACCCTCAACGACACGCAAACCCTCTCTCCAACGCTGCTTCTGACGGCCACCCTGGGCTTCACGCGGAGCCAGATGCGCATCACCGCATACAACGGAGCCGGCGGGGTCACCGATCCGCTCAGCAAACTGGGCTTCCCGTCGTATCTGAACTCGAACGGCTTCATGGGCGTTCCCTCGATCTACATCAGCTCTGATTATTACTCCGCCGGCTCTACCAGCATGGGCGGCGACCCCTACGGCAATTACAAGCAGGGACAGGACGCGGGACAGTTAAGCTTCTCGGTCAACAAAGTGCATGGCGACCACGAGATGAAATTTGGCTTCGAGGGCCGCCAGCACTTGCAGAATTACATTCAGACCAACGCCCCCAATGGCGACTTCTACTTCGACCGTGGCGGAACATCCCAGTGCCCGAACGATTATTCCACATGCGGCGGAGACGCGATGGCCACCTTCATGATGGGTAACCCGGATGGAGGCGGCTACTACGAAATCCAGGACCAGCCGGCCACCGAAGACCGTCAGTATGGCTGGTATGCGCTGGACAACTGGAAATTCAACCACAAGCTCACATTGAATCTCGGCTTGCGCTACGACGTATCGATGCCCGGAACCGATCGCCACAACCGGCAGGAGTGGTTCGATCCCAGTCTGAAATACAATGTAAATGGCCACCCCCTTCAGGGTGGAGAAGTCTTCGCCAGCTCCAAGGAGCGCACCATCGTCAACGACGATTGGAAAGACATCCAGCCGCGCTTCGGCTTCGCCTATCAGCTGGGGAGAAAAATGGTGGTTCGCGGCGGCTATGGCATCTATTACTCGCAGCCCCGCTCGGGCGGCGCCGGCGGCGCACCCTATGGCACACAGGGGTTCAACCAGGGGACCAGCGTCGTCGGCACCTACAAGAACGACGGAGCGACGCCCTACCTGCACCTGAACAATCCGTTTCCCAGTGGATTGGAGCTCCCCGCCGGAAATTCGCTCGGTGCGAAGAACGATTTGGGATTTGGCGCCGTCGGCCCGCTGCGCAACATCACCAATAACCCCTACGAGCAGAGTTGGAGCTTCGGCATCGAACGGCAACTGCCTTACAACATTGTGCTCAATACGATGTACGTGGGAAAAAAAGGCACTCATCTGTTTTTTTCTGGCGACAACTACATCAACCACCTCGGGCCGGAGGCGGATAGTTATACCGCGGCCCAGATCAATCAACTCACCACCCAGGTGACCAATCCCCTCCAGGGATTGGTCAACGACCCCAACAGTGCCCTTTATTATCCAACGATAGCGTCCTTTCTGGTGAACAACCTTCCCTACCCGCAGTTCCCTGGCGGCGTCACGACGGAAGTGCAGCCGGTCGCCAACTCGACCTATCACGCGCTGCAACTGACCGCGGAAAAGCGCTTTTCCAACGGCTTGCAGTTTCTGGCGAGTTATGTGTGGTCGAAGTCGATCGACGATTCATCGCTGCAAGACGACAACACCTCCTGGCTGGGCAGCTTTACTAGCCTGCTCGATCCCAACAAACCGTGGCTGGAGCGGAGTCTTTCCACCTTCGACCTTCCTTCCGTTTTTCAATTCAGCTACACCTACGATCTGCCCGTGGGGCGCGGCAAGATGTTCCTGAGCAATATGCCGCGCGTACTGGATCAGATCGTGGGCGGATGGAAGACCAACGGCGTCTGGAGGGCGGCGGATGGCCGGCCGCTGGCCATGGGCACTTATGACGGGACCTCGCTGCCGACCTATGGCGGGCAGCGGCCCAACATGAACGGCAAACCCAAGCGCGCGGGCGGAAAAGACTCCTCCTGGATCAACGGCTACTTTGCCAATCCGGGAGTTTTTTCCTTGCCGCCCGTCTATGCCTTCGGCAACACTCCGCGGACCATCGGAAGCATCCGCACACCGACGGCCTTCAACACCAACATGTCGATGGAAAAAGAGTTTTCCCTCTCGCGCCTGCATGAAGGGATGAACTTCGAACTCCGCCTGGAAGCGGAAAATGCGCTGAATCATCCTGTCTTCGGCACACCGGACACTTCGGTCGACGACCCGCTCTTTGGGGTGATCAGTTACACCTCCAACGGCCCCCGCCAGGTGCAACTGGGAGGGAAGATCACATTCTGAAGGCCGGCAGGATTGCTCGCCGAGCGCCCGGACGCCGATGGCGAGGTGCGCCTCAAGGGAGCGGATCGCGGGGGAAAGACTCCCGCGGATCGGCCCGAAAAGAGCCAGACGATTGATTGGGGAGAATTTGGTGGCAGAGGGCGGGATCGAACCGCCGACCTACGGGTTATGAATCCTATTAAAGTCGATGATTCCAAAGAAGGTATTGGAGTTATCTCGGCAGAATCCGGCGAGCTGCGGCAAAGTTTGCAACCCCCGCGCACCCAGATTGTTGAGGCGACTACCCACGAAACCGCTCAGGTGGGCGAAAGCGACAGCATCCAGATTCAGGGTAACCTGAGCCGTTAGTGGGCGGTCATCGGCAGCCACATAACACTTGTACCCCGACAGGTGATACGCCAGGTGCCCGCATCTCCGGAACACCCCTTAGGACTCAACGCCTTGATGATTCCATCGATATGCAGCGGTGGTGTCGGCGCCGACCACTTGCAGTGGGGCGGAGGTTTTGGATGAGAGTTCAGCAAAGACGGCTTCGGCTTTTTCGCGGGCGAGGCGGGTGACGTAGGCGATGGGGTATTCGTTGGGGAGGGGTCTTCGGGGATGTAGGCGGGATGGACCTCAAACGTGAAGCCGGCCTGGGCGAGGAGTTCGCGGCGGCGGGGGGATGCGGAGGCTAAGACGAGCATAGGTTGATTATTGCAAAAGCAGGAAACAGGGAGCAGAGAACAGGAGCCGGTGCGGTGGGGGTAGGACGAGGGAGCCCATTCTTTCCGCATAGAGCGCGGAAAAGATGGGCCCCCGGTCTGAGCAGAGTGAACAGAACTTAAGCAAAGGCATAGGTCATCACTTTTCCCGCAATTTTGATGCAAGGCTTGCCTTCATTCGGGCTGGTCGCGGAGATGTAAGGGACGCTGTTTGCCATGACGCTGTCGGGAATCTGGAAGCCGGTGGCCAGCACGCCCGCTCCAGAGATGGTTCCAATGCCTTTAAAGCCAGATGCTGGATTGACGAGCGCAGCGATGTTGTTTGTGTCCAGAGCTTCGATGACGAGTTGGCTGATGGCAAGGTTCGCCATGTCGATCAGGTAAGGGACAGGCCTGGGCGAAGTGCATGTTTGGTTGCTGATGCTGAAGCCGTTGATCACCAATTTGGCTACCGATCCGCCGGACAGGTCTCTTGAATTGATGAGGCTCGGCGCCGCGTTTCCGGCGGAAGTGCGGTAGATGCTGCAAGCGGTGACAATGAGCTCGCTGATGACGCTGAGCTCAAGACAGATGAAGCCGTAGTTTGCGGAAGTGGGTGAGTCCCATGTGACATTGGAGAGCTTGAGGATGCCAATGTTGTCGACGGCCTGGAGGAAATAGGTCTCAGTAGAGAAAACGCAGTTGGAAACAGACAAGGACTGGATCAGGTCGGGGGCATCGCTCTTTGGCATGTTTCCCAACCGGAAGACGGCGCATGGCTCTCCGTTGCGGTTGGCAAATTTTCCGGTGCAGTTGGAGAAGAGGACGTCCCTTACGCGGCAGGGAGCTTTGCTGACAAAAGTGTAGATCCGCATGGCGGTGAAGCCGGCGCGAAAGCGGCAATCGGAGATGGTGACGCGGCTGATCTCTCCTCCGTATCCTTCGGGAGCATTGAGCGCAATGGAATCGTCGCCGGGAGAGAGGATGTCGCAATTGTGGATGCCG
>Ga0182027_10001670_pt1 | contig 36716 bp, 27 predicted proteins | sample 712E1DmetaG_FD_121300 | JGI IMG/M metagenome (GOLD analysis project Ga0182027, IMG submission 121300) | Permafrost microbial communities from Stordalen Mire, Sweden - 712E1D metaG (Illumina Assembly) | ecosystem: Environmental > Terrestrial > Soil > Wetlands > Permafrost | place: Sweden...
AAAACCAAGCTTGTCAATATTCCAATATGCGAATACTACTGAAATGACCAGAAAAAAAGAAATACAATAGGAATAAATCCTTTGAGTGCCGAAGCTTTTAATCTTTTCAAAGCGCATATTGATTCGCTCAACCGTACGAATGCAGGCCTCCGAGTATGAGATTTGCAAAAAAAGTCAGGATCGTAAATATAAAGCCCGCTGCGCTTAACAATGTGGCCCGCATACCGGACCATCCTTTTACAAAACGAGCGTGTAAATAGGCTGAGTAGACCAGCCAGACGATAAGTGAGCCAACCTCCTTGGGGTCCCAACTCCAGAAACTTCCCCATGCTTGCTCAGCCCAGATCGACCCGGCAAAGAGGGCGCCGACCGTAAAAAGCGGATAACCAACGCAGATTGCTCTATATGCAATACGGTCAAGCGTCTGTATTTCGGGAAGACGCCCGGAGAACTTTAATGCGGAGGGAAAAATCCTTTTCAGGATGTACATGATATTTGCGGCAAAAGCCGCGAGAAAAGCAGCTTCGCTGAGGCAGGCCAATGTAACATGGATTTGCAGCCAGTAGCTTTGGAGAGCGGGAACTAATTGCATTTCGGCTGTTTTCGGCAATAGCGATCCCGCCGTCATGAGCATAAAAACTAAAAAAGCGATGAACGCTCCAAGTATATGCTGTTTATAAATTATTAAATAGACAAAATAAAAACAGGAGGAAAACCAACTGAAAACATTTATATATTCAAACATGTTTGTTAGTGGAAGGTGATGAAGGTGCATCGAACGGCCCGCTATGGCCGCGGTGTGCAGGACAAGGGCGGCGCCCATGAAAAACGAGGCCGCGATTGCGACGCTTTTTTTATTCAGTCCGAAAAACACGACGTACAAAACGCATGCGATCGAATACGCCATAAATGCCAACTGGAAAAAGGATAACTCAATTGATTGTTGCGCCATGTAGTCCATGTCTATCAACCTTCTTTCAGCAAGCTCCGAAGAAACGAGCACGTCCGTTTGAATTCTTTCTGGAAAGCGGACACGGGACGGTCCGAAAAGCCCCCCACAACTATCCTCGATAAGCAGGCTTCGCCGGGTTCTATAAATATCCAGAATGATTTATGAGGAAAATAAAACGCCGGCATTATGCCGATGGTCATGAGCGTAAAACCCAGCCAGATAAAGACAGCGCCGGGGTTTCTGGATATTTTAATTCCTGTAAAATAGCGAGGCGCATTATTCAAAGCCGAATCAATGCCGCGGCCGCTCATGTTCAGGTCCGCGTCTTCGATTGCATCGTATTGTTCCCCGTAGCTGTATTGATAAAAGCGGAGTCCCTTATAAGAAAGAGGGTGATTGACTTCAATGACTTTGCTGAAAACAGGCGTTGAATCGGGCGATAGCACGGTTAGTTTTGTTTTGTAATCGGAAATTGTCCCATTATCATTCTTTTCAATTTTAAACCAGTCGCATCGCACAAGACAGTTCCAGCCGCGTATGGCGCTTATTTCATCTTCGTGAAATTTTTTAACAAAAGACCACCCGCGGAGGTTTCCCATGAGACTGCCCGCAAAAAAGAAAAGTATGCTTATATGAAAAAGCAAAGACCCTATTTCCCGGAAGCAAAAAGAACGCGACGCCACCTGGATATTGTTTCCCTGGTTTAATGTTGCCGAAAAATACAGTCGACGTTTAAAAAAACCGGAAAGCAGGCCGGCCGCTTCGGAAGGGGGCCGGGTATTGGAAAACTCCATTGACCATTTAAACGGCCTGATGTCTTCCGCGCTTCTTAAAAAATGCGGTGTCATGGCTTTGCGCACATTTGAAAGCTGGCGCGATGAAGAACAGGCCACAACATTTACGGAGAGCAAACCGAGCAGCGCGTAAAACCAGCCTGTCGAAAATAAGTGGTTGAGTCCGAGGCGCAGCATCAGCGAGGCGCACCACCTGGTTTCATGGAATTCCATTGCCGGCGAACCTTGCGGGACCGCTATTCCAACCAGCGAAACCAGTGAAATGACAATAAGGAGCGGGACAACAATCCGAACCGATCCAAGCATGCGCCATATTCTTTTGAGCATTTGATTCAAGGCCTTTTGGTAAGAGGGAAAAATTACTTTATGTCGTTTTGTTTGACAAACGTTGTGTCGAAAACCGATATTCATATGCTTCAAAGAAAACTGAATTCTTTGATCGATTTTGACATCAAACGCAATAATTTAACAGGGAGCCCAGCTTGGTCACGGACTATACTCTGGAAGCTGAAGACAGACAGGAATATTACCTGATTCATATCGGCGGCAAAATTAATGTTTCCAATATTGCAAATATACAACGACTCGTCGAGTCCGCCGTTAAAATAGGGCATAAACAATTTCTGCTCGACCTGGGCAAAATAACCTTTCTTGACAGCAGCGCCGTTGGCATGCTGGCGTCATTCCAGAAGAAGTTTTCATCTGCAGGGGGGAGGCTGTGCCTTGCATCCCTGCCGGTGCGAATCTCGAAGCTGCTTGATTCGTGCGGTTTGCTTAAAGTGACCGATATTTACGACAACGTCAATGCCGCGGATTTTGTTCTGCGCGCGGGAATCACCGTTGAAGAACGCGGCTTTTATGTTCTGTTCGGGTTGCCGAAGGATTTTGGCTTGAGCATAGTAAAATCGCTTCGTGAAGCCATTGATAATTCATGTAACAAGGGCGCTCTGCAATTCGTTTTTGACTTCGAGCGGACCAGGAAAATCTCCAGCGTCGGTATCGGAATTCTCATGAATCTTCAAAAGAACCTTTTGCTGAAAAATGGCGGTGTCCATCTGGTGCGCCTCTCACCAGAAATATATTCGCTTTTTGAAAGCACGCATGTATTAAATGTCTTGCCCTATTACAACTCGGTAGAAGCCGTTGCCGAAAAATTAATTCGCTGACTACCGTCCCTTGTCCGTATTTTTAACGCTATCCATTTCATCCATTGTCTTGAATCATTTTTCATATATGGAACTAAAAGCAAAGATTAAAGAAAAAGACCCTGTCTGCCAGATGATTGTCTCAGTGGATTGTCCTAATAAATACATTTATAAAGGCAAAGAATATCTTTTTTGTTGCCTTGGATGTTTGGAGAAATTTAAAAGGGAACCGGAAAAATATTTAAACAGGAAAAAGCCTGAAGAAACCAATTCTTTCTCAAGCAAGATTTTTACCTGCCCAATGGACCCGGAGGTGCAGCATCAGGGCCCTGGAATTTGTCCAAAATGCGGAATGGCCCTGGAACCATCCGTTGGAACTCTGGAAGATAATGAAAATCCAGAGCTTAGTGCAATACAACTCAGGTTTTGGATCAGCCTGATTTTGACAGTTCCGCTGGTAATATTGTCCATGATATCTTTTGAAGCGCTGCCCTTGAAATTACTGCATTTGATTGAGTTTGTTTTGGCAACTCCCGTCGTCCTTTGGGGAGGTTTACCATTTTTTATTCGTGCCTGGAATTCAATACGCAATCGAAGTCCGAATATGTTCACGCTTATCGGGATCGGCACCGGAGTTTCATATTTATTCAGTATTATTGCTTTTCTTCGACCGGGGATTTTCCCAAAAACATTCTATGACATGCATGGAACAGTACCGGTATATTTTGAAGCGGCAGCGGCAATAACAACCTTAGTTCTTCTTGGACAGGTTTTTGAACTTCGCGCCCGGAGCAAAACCGGGGCAGCGCTCAAATCGCTTCTTGGATTGTCCCCAAAAAATGCCCGTCTGATTCTGCAGGACGGAAGTGAAACGGACGTTGACCTTGATTCCATTCACAAAGGAGACCGCTTGCGGGTACGTCCGGGTGAAAAAGTCCCCGTCGACGGTATCGTGGTCGATGGGACGACGTCGGTTGACGAATCCATGATCACCGGAGAACCCATTCCCGTGGAAAAAAACAAGGGCGCGAACGTTGTCGGCGCAACGATAAATCAAAACGGCGCGATTATTATTGAAGCCAGGCAAGTAGGGCCGGAAATGGTGCTTTCGCGCATAATAAAGGCCGTCGCGGAGGCGCAACGCAGCCGGGCGCCTGTGCAAAAACTTGCGGACAGGGTTTCGGCGTATTTTGTGCCTGCGGTCGTGCTGTCCTCAATCGTGACCTTTATACTCTGGGCGTTTTTAGGCCCCTCATTGTCTTACGCGGTTGTAAATGCCGTCGCGGTGCTTATTATAGCTTGTCCGTGCGCGTTAGGCCTTGCCACACCCATGTCGATAATGGTTGCGACCGGAAAAGGGGCGCAGGCCGGGGTTCTTTTCAAAAACGCGGAAGCGATTGAAATTCTCGGGAGAATTGATACGCTTGTGGTGGATAAAACCGGCACGCTTACCGAAGGCAAGCCTAAAGTTGAAGTGATCAAACCTTTGGGCAACAATAACGCCGATGAATTGCTGATGTTCGCCGCAAGCCTGGAGCAGGGCAGCGAGCATCCGCTTGCCTCGGCAATAATCGAAGCCGCCAAAGGAAAATCGCTTGCGCTTAAAAACGCGCATTTTTTTCAATCGTTTCCCGGTCGAGGAATAACGGGATCTGTGGATGGGCGCCGGATTGCATTGGGAAACGCAAAGCTATTGAAAGAAATGGGGATAGAAAATGGTGAAATCATTAATGGCGTCGAAAAGGTACAGGCAGGCGGTCAAACCGTTTTGTTTATTATCATCGATGACCGTATTCAAGGATTAATAGGGATAGCGGACCCAATCAAGGAGACTTCGTACGATGCGGTCAAAAGCCTGCTTCGCGAGGGAATTCATGTTATTTTGGTAACCGGGGATAACCATGCAACTGCGCATGCCGTTGCTATGAAATTAGGAATAAATAAGGTAGTGGCGGAGGCGCTTCCAATCCAGAAAGCCCAAGTCATAAAAGACCTGATAAGGGAGGGAAGCATTACAGCCATGGCGGGTGACGGCATCAATGATGCTCCGGCGCTTGCCGCGGCCCACATCGGGATTGCCATGGGTACCGGTACCGACATTGCCATGGAAAGCGCCGATGTGACACTTGTTAAAGGCGATCTCAGAACGATTGAAAAAGCCTACCGGCTCAGCCGGGCCACGATGCGTAATATCCGTCAGAACCTCTTTTTCGCTTTTTTCTATAATGCAGTCGGTATTCCTGTTGCCGCCGGCGCTCTTTACCCATTTTTCGGGATAGTGCTGAGCCCGATGATTGCCGCGGCCGCGATGAGTCTCAGTTCGGTTTCGGTCATTAGCAATGCGTTAAGGCTGCGGAATGTGGCTTTGTAAATTATCCAATACGTGAATTGGGGCCTACGTTGCCTTATGGCTCCCACTCGACTTCCGATTCTTCTCCGTAAAGCCGTTTGCTGAGCGAGCCGATGCTAATTGAAAAGCCGCATTCCTGCAAAGGCGCGCGTTTGTCAAAAGCGACCTTCGGGGAAACGGTCAATTCCAAGGAAACAAAGATCTTATTGTTGGACACGGACTTTTCCGAAGGGAAATAATCGATGGCCAGCCACCCTCGGAGATTATTGATGTTTGAAAATGGATATTTTGCGGCCGAATTATAGCTTTGATCTTGCCCCTTGATAAGGTAAACCTGGGGCCCTGCCGACACGAACCCGAAATGAGGAACGTGGAATTGCAAACCAACTACTCCCGCTCCATCCTTGACGATATAGCGGGCCCCGTTATTGTTTGCGGTCGAAAAGTAGGTTATCTGGCCGATACCGATAATGCGGACAAGGTCGTTATAAAAAAATTGTGAGCCTACCTTCAAATGCAATCCACCTGAAAATCCATAATTTCCGTTAAAAATGCCTATGGAGTCCTTTGAGGTAGTATCGCCGGCAACATCCATTTCCGAGGCCCCGGCATCGATGCCGATGTTCAAAAATGAAAAAGGCGAATAGGTAAGACTCGCATGAAAACGGTTCATGATACATGGAACGGAATCGTTGGTTATGGTATAACCGCCCAGATCGTAGGAACCCGCTAAAGTTATCCGTGCGACAGGAAATAAAACCGCCGGGTCGGCCAGGTTTGCGGCATGCGTCATGGAAATAATCGTGAGCAACGCCGCGATAACCGATTGGACTTGATATTTTTTCATACATGCATCCTATGCAATAAATATCCTATTTCGAAACAATGATCGGCAAAACCAATTGGGCCGGGCTTAGTGTTGTTATGCCCTGGCATTCGGCCCAAACCATCACCTGGACTCGCGTTGCATCCGATTGCACGTAAATAATATTGTTTGTCGCTTTTCCTCCGATTGTCTGGGCCGTTCGTGCGATTGCCACGGCCGTATTCGGATTAGCCAGCCCATAATCATAGCCCATGCCGTGGTGCTGTGCTTTGTAAGCGTTTAAAAGCGCCGTATATTCGGAATCGCTCATGTTCGCGTCATTGCCGATCATGGGCTCCTTCGTGTAATGCTTGCCATCGCCGAAATTTGCAAAAACAGTGTCGAAGATCGGGTTACCCGTCGAGTCCTTGCCGATAATAAAAGGCGGACTATAAAAGTCTACCACATCACTCGGCAAATAGTCCCTTTTCCCATTATGGTTGAGGTCCAGATATGTCGGGCCGGTGATGAATTGCCCGTCGCCGTCAATGTCGTACCCTCTGCTTGCGACTCCGTCTCCGTTCCGGTCTTCACCCGGATCGCATTTATAATTATTGTTGATATCCTCGAAAGGCAGCATGACAGGGACCGTATCAATGGTGTATGCATACGAGATTATGGAGCCATTGGGTGATACGACAGGCTGGTAATTAACGGAAAGCTGATTGTTGACATAGCCGGAAACCTGCAGGCTGAAAGTTATCGGGGTGCCGTCGGCGACTGGGTTGCCGTTGACGTCCGTAACTAACGCGGCGCAGGGAAGCCCGAAGGTCCCGTCTTTGTAATCTATGCCGTCCGTCAGGCTTGTCCCGATGGTGATTGAGAAGGGCGGGCCGGCTATCGTAAATTTAACGGTGTCGGATTTAATGGCTGAAAGGTCCCCGGCAACGACCCACACATCCTGGAACATACTCGGAGCGGAGCCTGAAATCAGGTAGGTCGTAACCGAGCCGTCGTTTCCGGTCTGGGCGGTGGGCGGGCTCAAATATTCCCCGCCTCCCGGTCCATGGATCAAGTTGAATCCAACGATTTGGCCCCTGACCAGATTGTTCATTGAATCATAGGCAATGCCGGTTATTTTCGCCATATTGGCCATTGATCCGCTTGTGTTTTCGGAAATAACCTGGGGAGATCCCAAAAGGACAATCCGTTTGATTTTCGATGCGATGAAATAAAGCTGAAAGGTCGCCGATGTCAGCTCCAGAGAGGTCTGCGCTTGGACGGATACGGTTGCGGTCGTCGCGAAATTCGGGTTCTTCATATAAAAGTGGATGATCCCTTGATTCGAAGGGACCATGGTGAATTGTTTTATAAAAACCGGAGTGCTTGATATGCTTCCGACTGTCACGTTGACATTGATAGTGGCGTTTTGAATGGGCGTGATTTTGTCCCCTTTGTAATATCGAATGCGTATTTGCGTGGAATCATTCCCGTTGGCTATGCAGGGTTGCCAGAACGCGGTGTCGGCAACCAGATAATTGGACGAGTAGCTTATGACCGCTATAGCATTAGCGCCGGCCGCCTTTAAGGAAATCGTGTCGAACCCCGAACCCGTGCCGGAAACTTTGCACGATGCCTGTCCGAGATTGTTGGTGACGGAATCCGTGTGGGAAAGATGGGTGTATGCGGGATGGTTGGGATAAAAATTAACTTGTTCCCCGACAATCGGGTTTTTTGCTGCGTCTAAAAGAGTCAGCGTGATCGTGCTTGTGTCATTGCCGCTCGAATTGATCGAGGGCGGTACCGCGGTCGCGCTGATACTTACTCCTGAAAATTCAACCTGGACGTTTACAAATTTCGTCGGGTCTTTGACGTCGGTGGCGGTGACGGTGGCAATGGTGTTCCGGCGGTCGCTGGTAAGCGACACGACGGCTTGCCCGTTGACGTTGGTGGTGTCGAGCGACGTTACCATGCCGGCATCAGAAGTAAACTGGATGGCGTCTCCAACGATAGGATTGTTCTGCTTGTTTTTGATCTGCACCGTTATCTGTGATTTGCTCGTTCCGTCAGCCTGGATGACCGTCGGGACGGCATAAATGGTCATGGTGCGTGTCGTAATGAAACTTACGGTCGTTACCGCGGAAGCCAGATCGCCGGAACTGTCAAACGCAACGGCTTGAATTTGCATGGTTCCTTCATAGGGCAGCGCATAGATCGTAAAATCGGCCTTTCCCTGGGAGCTTGTCGTGAGTATGCTGATGGCCGAAGTGTCGGTGCCGCCGCTTGTCTGGAAATATTCGGTCACTTTTATGTTTTTGGAAATTCCATTGTTATTTTTATCGAGCAATATAACATGAAGAAGCGTGGAATCGGATTTATTGGCCTGCAATACCTGGTCGCTGAGTTGAAGAGTGATCGAAAGGTTGGTGACCATGATTTTGGCGCTCGCGACAGCCCCCGCCGCGACGACCCGGACCGAGTCGGACCCCACCTGCTTGCTTTTTAAGATGACCACGGCCTTTCCATCCGCGCCGGTGGCCGTGTCTTTTGAAACGATGCTGAGGTTCGAAGCGGTGTCCTTTCCAAGAAGGAAATATATGGGCGTATAAGGGATGGCTTCGCCGGAAGCATTAAGCAGCGTGGCCGTTATGGTCGAATGACCGCCGACCTTGAGGTTCGTGCTGTCTATCGCAAGACTGATGGTAACGCCCTGAAATACTACTTTTGTTTCGACGCTTTGGGTCATATTGGAAACCAGAAATGCGGTAATAAACGCAGTGTCGTTCTTGTTTTCGCTTGTCAAGACCGCCTGGGCGACCCCCGAGGCGTTGGTGGCGCTTTCTCCCGGGTCGTTACAGGAGCCATTCGTGCCTGCGATGGTGCCTGATGTGGTGATGAATTTGACGCATTCCCCGGCCCCGATCGGGTTATTGTCCGCATTGCGGAGGGTCACGTTTATCGTGGTGCTGTCTTTGCCATCGGCCTTGAGAATTGTCCTGGTGGGAATAATCTTGATGCTTTGCTGGATTTTGTCCGGCGAATTGGTCACCGAAAAAATCAATTTTTGCGTGTCCCCGAAACATGTTGCCGTAAAAGTAATTTGCGCGCTCATGCTGTCGGTAAACCGTACTACCGCCCGGCCATTTGAATCGGTAAAGACGGTGTCTTTGTTCAGATACCCGCCGGTGACGGAACAGGCAACCAGGGAATTGACCGATGCCCTGGTAAGAGTGCTGTCGGTCATTGCTTTTACGATAATATTAAGGGTGTCTTTCAATCCCACGTAACTGCTGTCGGCCGAAATTATGAGCACGGGCGGAACGGACGGGGCAGGGTTTTTATTAACAGTGTTTGGGCCGGTGACCGCCAGATTCCCGTTGTCATTTTTAATCGTACATAATAGAAGAACGGCCACAATGCAAAAAAGGGACGACCAGAGCGCAATTTTAAGAGATTTCACGACAATACCCTCCTTGTTAGACGGATTTACAAGCGCGCGTTCACGCTTTTCAAACCTATTTTTATTCGGGCCCTCCAGGGAGCTTTCCGGATTCATTATTGTCGAGGAGGGCGGATATTATTTTTGATGTGGACTTCTACGCTATTATACCTATTTTATTTCAGCAAAATCAATGAAATAAATGCTAAAAGCGCTTCCTGGGATAAAGACCATATCAGTTGTGCGGAACAGCATCGCGTATAATGCCGGTTTGAGAAAAGGAGATATTGTTCTTTCCGTCAATGGCGAACCGATAGGGGATGACCTTGATTTCCGGTTTTATTCTTCCCGGTTTCAGGTGCAACTGCTGATTTTGCGCAACAAGAATCGCCTGTCGATTTTCATGGAGCGGACAAACGGAAAAGACCTCGGCGTCCGTTTCGAGGACCGTCCGGTCCGTCAATGCTGCAACAAGTGCGTTTTCTGCTTTATCGACCAGATGCCCCCAGGTCTGCGTAAAAGCCTGTATATCAAAGACGAAGATTACCGTTATTCTTTTACAAATGGCAATTATCTGACGTTAAGCCGCGCCACGCGCGGACAGTTGCGGCATATTATTGAATTAGGACTTTCACCGCTCTATGTTTCGGTGCATGCGACCGATACCGGCATACGAAAACGGATGCTCGGCAATCCACGCGCAATAGACATCATGGCGCAACTGCGCTTTCTTGAAAAAAACGACGTCCGTTTCCACACACAAATAGTAGTTTGTCCGGGAATCAACGACGGGCGTGTTCTGGTCCGAACGATCCAAGACCTGCTGACGCTTGAAAAAGGCCTGCTCTCCATTGCCGTAGTGCCCGTTGGACTGACGAGACATAGAAAAATTCCTCTTCAACCGGTGACCCGTGCCAATGCCATGGAAATTTGCAGAGAGCTGGGCAAATTAAGTGACATTGATTTTCAATTAATCGGGAAGCGCAGGATCTTTCTGGCGGACGAATTTTTTATTATGGCTGAAAAACCCATTCCATCCAATAAATATTATGAGGATTATCCACAAATCGAAAATGGAGTTGGTTTGATTCGGCAATTGCTTATGGAGTGGGGGACGTTAAAGAAAAGCATGAAAGCGCCGAATACAAAGAAAAACATTGATTTAAATCGCTCCCCGAGAAAGAGATATCTGGTTTTAACCTCCGTGTCGGCTTTCAAATATATAAATAGGATAATGCGTGAAATGGCAATAATTTTTTCCGGCATTCGGATCGATGTTGTTGCGGCTGTGAATACATTTTTCGGCGAATCGGTGACGGTAGCGGGGCTTTTGACCGCTTATGACGTAATTAAATCATCCAAACCAATAGCCGGATCATATTCTGCCATTTTCATTCCGGCCGTGATGTTCAATGCACGTGGGCACACCATGGACGGTTATTCAAAAGCGCGGATTGAAAAACAGGTTGGGGCTCGCATTGAAGCGGTTGCAAATTTGCGGGAAATGGCAAATAAGTTTTTTAATGAAAAATAAAAATAATATTTCAAGTCCCGACGACCTCATCCGCCTCAACCGGTTTTGCGCCAGGTGCGGGCTGGGCTCGCGCAGGTCCTGTGACACACTTATTGCATCGGGGAAAATCAGCGTCAATGGAAAACGGATGACGGAACTCGGGACAAAGATCAACCCGCTTAAAGACAAAATCGAATATGAGGGCAAAATCCTCAAGCCGGGAAGCCAGTATCAGTATCTCGCTTACCACAAACCCCGCGGGGTCATGGTCACCAAGTCCGATCCTGAAGGCAGGGCCACGATTTACGATGCCTTGCGTATTGCGGGGTACAACGCCGACGGCCTGAATTACGTTGGACGTTTGGATTTTAATTCAGAAGGTCTTATATTATTGACAAATGACGGCGATCTCATTCACGCGCTGACGCACCCCCGGTACCGGATAAAAAAGGTTTACGAAGTCCGTTCGAATAAAAAACTGGCCGCTGAGGACGCTCGCGCAATGATTACCGATGGCGTGGAATCCGAAGACCAGGTGCTTCATGCGGGCGACATCCATGAAATAAATGCCAATGTCCAGAATGAGCATTGGTACGAGTTCGTGCTTTATGAAGGCAAGCAACGCCAGGTCCGAAGGATGTTCGAAGCGCTGGGCTATCAAGTCATCAGGCTAAAACGCAACCAATTTGCATCGGTCAAATTGGGTCTTCTTCCGCTTGGAGCTTACAGGCCGCTTTCGGAAAAGGAAATTTCGGCGCTTCTAAGCGCAGGCTGGCAATAAACTTTACTCTCGCAGGAGGAAAATCAATGCGATTAAAGGCCATTTTTATTTTTTCTCTCACTATGGTTATTGCCGTTTTTTCTCAAACCGCTCCTTCAATCGACATACCTGTGTCAAAACTGTCCGTGGGTTCTCCATCATTTACCGATAGAAGCCAGTACAATAGTTATGACTTCTGCAATTCGCCGCTCGGGATTTTCGAAAAAGACAGTTTCCGGGTGCAGGTTAACTGCGGTGTACGTTATGATTCATGGCGCGCGGCTTCCAATAGTGATTCGCTTCAAAAAACATACCTCGCATGGAATGTTCCCGACATCATGATAGGGAAACCGAAAATCATGTATGTTCGCATCAATTATGCCCCGACGTTCATCTCCGACGACTCGCGTCCGAGTCAAAAGCTTTCTTTACCTCTGCAACGGTTCGGGTTGACGATTGCCGGGCAGACCCCGTCCGGCATTTTCCAGATGGCCCTGCGCGGCAAAGGTTTCTATGGCGATGAAACGGCGGACGGGAACCCGGACACAAGGTTAATTATGGGGTTGGAGGATTTGAGCGCTACGATAGCGAGCCGTATCCATGAACTGGTGACCATCGGCATGGAAGGCGGCGCGACCGCAAAGCTCGATACATTGCGTGATCCTGGCATAGCCGACCGATATTTTGTCGGTCAAATCCCGGTTTTGGGCTGGTATATTGAGTTTGGAAAAGATGGGTTTCCTGTAGCGAGCGATTTTTCATTGCAAATAGGCACTCACCGGTTTGTCTACGCGGTAACAAACGGAAGCGGTTTTGATCATGACCCTATCCGGGGAGACAGCCTTGCCTGGAAATGGCAGTCCGTCGGAAATATCCAGCATAATGGAATTGCATACAGCCCTGCGTTCTATTTGGGGTATTGGTCGAACCATTATCAGGAATACGCGCCAACGGCCGACAACAACAGCCTGAGTGTCGGTCCCGCCCGCACGGGCGATGACTGGAAAATATCGGACCTTTGCTGGGGAATCGGAACTTCAGTATCAGTCAAGAAAATTGTGACTGCATGGTTCGAATTCGCGCACAGCAATGTCGGGCTCGATTATGGCGACGCATTTTCAGGAAGGCCATCAAAAAACAGTGGCTATGATCGTATCTGTATCGGGGCCGAGGCAAACCTTCATGCCATTCCTGGTTTACATTTCCCCAAGTCGATCGAGTCCTTCCTTCGCATGGGATATTTCAACCAGCGCGAAAACAGCGGGATCGGGGCGTTTCAATCCGATGAATTCGGGTTTATACATAGCATGTCCTTCTATTCAATGCAATACCGGTACAATCCCAACGATTTCGGCTGGGGCCCCGACCAGCGAGTCATGGGGTTCACCATTGGGCCAGGGGCCACTTTTCTCAACCGGTTGATTCAAACCGACGCATATGTCGGTTTCCTCTCAAAATATGCCCTCACAAACCAGAACGGTCTTGAGCTAGGGGTCGATTGCAGGTACAATCTCAAGTGATTTGGGCATTGCATTCGTGCGTGGATAACCATATAATTTAAAGAACCTTCAAATAACCACGCGGCGGAGAAATCGTGGGCACAAAGCCTAGTACTATTCTTTTGGTGATAAGCGATCCTGAAGATTCGCGTAGAATCAAGGAAATGCTGAATTCGATTACTCATTTGACATTTAATGTGCGCACCGCCGAGAACCTGGCGTCTGCCCTGGCGTGCATCGCCACAGGAGCCGTAGATATTGTTCTGCTGGACCTCTTTTTGTCCGACAGTAAAGGCCTGGACACCTTCCTGCGCCTGCGGAACCAGGCGCCGGTCATGCCGGTGATCGTGCTGACCGATGCAAAGAACAAACTCAGCGCGGCAAATACCATGGAGCACGGAGCGCATGATTTCCTGATTAAAGAGGAAATCACCGAGACTTCGCTCATGCGGTCCCTTCATTATGTCGTTGGTCAACAGTGGCATGATGAGGAGAAGGAACGAAAAATGTATTCATTTCAAACCGATGAGGCGAGGCTTCTTGACCTTGTTTTCAGTAACGCCGACGGCATGGTCCTTGTCGACCGTAAAAATATAGTTCGTTTTGTAAATCCTGCCGCGGAAGCGATATTCGGAAGGAAATCCGAACGCATCGTCGGCAGGCCCTTTACGCTTCCCGTGCTTGCGAACCAGACGACCGAACACGCTTTTACCCGTGATAAAGGCGATACGATTGTCGTGGAAATCCGCTCCGTTGAGACATTATGGGACGGCGGCGCGGCATTTTTATTGTCGCTTCGAGACATTACCGCGCGAAAAAAAGCAGAGGAAACGTTGCGGGAAAGCGAGGAACGTTACGCGCTTGCCGTCCAGGGGTCGCAAGACGGTTTATGGGACTGGAACCTTTCAACCCAGGAAATTTATTATTCAACGCGGTGGAAGTCCATGCTTGGCTGCGAAGAACCGGAAATCGGTAAAAGCCCTGAAGAATGGCTGGACCGGATCCATGGGGAAGACAAAGAGCGCATAAAGTCGGAAATCAATATGTATCAGGAAGGAAAAATCCCGAATTTTGAAAATGAATACCGGATACTACACAAAGACGGTTCTTTCAGATGGATGCTGTGCAGGGGAATTGCCATTCGGGACAAAAAAGGCAGGGCCTGCCGTATCGCCGGGTCACAAAGCGACATTACCTTGCGCAAGGCAGCCGAAAAGCAGTTGGAAGACGCGCTGAGCGACCTGAAGTTCGCGCTTGCATCGGAAAAGGTTCTGCTTGACGAATTGGATAAAAAAAACAAGGAACTTATCGAGCTTTCAATAACCGACGGACTTACCGGCCTCTATAATCACCGGTTTATTCAGGAGCGTTTTGAATTTGAGTTTAAGCGGATCAAGCGTTACGGCGGACACCTTGCGTGCATGATGATCGATATAGACCATTTTAAGTCCATTAACGACACCTACGGCCACCAGTTCGGCGACTATGTGCTCCGTGAAATTGCCAAGATAATACAGTCCAAATCGCGCGAAGTCGATATTTGCGGACGGTACGGCGGCGAAGAATTCATGATCATAACAAACGTCATCCTTGAATATGCCATGACGTTTGCGACAAAAATCCACGCGTCCATCGACCAGTATCCTTTCATGGCCGACGGCAAACCGGTGCATGTCACGGTGAGCATCGGCGTCGCGGATTTCAGGGAAGACCTTAAGACCCGTCACCAGCTCATCGAACACGCGGACCAGGCCCTGTATCAGGCAAAAGAAGACGGACGGAATCTAATACGCATTTGGAAAGAACACAGCGGCCGGGACGAACTCTCGATTGACCACATCAGCGTACAGGAACTCAAAACGAAATTCCTGTCCCTATCACAGCAGGTTCGGGCCTCCTACATGGAATACACTAACGCGCTGGTCAAGGCGGTCGACGCCAAGGACCCATTTACAAGAGAACATTCCCAGAACGTCTCCATGTACGCGGTTGAAATCGCGCAGGCGTGCGGCATACCGGAGCGGGAACTTGAAATCATTAAGTACGCCAGCCTGCTCCACGACATCGGCAAGATTTCCATTGCGCAGGAAATCCTGCTCAAGACTGGCCCTCTTACGGCGGAGGAATATAAAATATTGCAGAAGCACCCGATGGTCGGGGTGACAATTCTCAAAGACATCAAGTTTTTGGAAAAAGAAATCCCCATTATTCTGCACCATCATGAACGATTCGATGGAAAAGGATACCCGCAAGGGCTTATGGGAAGGGAAATTCCTTTGGGCGCTAGGATTGTTGCGGTAGCCGATGCCTTTGACGCGATGACCTCGGGAAGGGGCTACAAGGAAAAATTGACCATTGACGAAGCCGTTGAAGAGCTCAAACGGGGGAGCGGGTCGCAATTTGTCCCGGAAATCGTTGAAACGTTTATCCGGGTATTGCACAACAAAAAAAATAAGAAATAGCGTTTGTTTTGCTTTTTCTTAACGTAATTTAATGCACGGAGCATAGTGCGGGTGAGAAAAGAAAAATATTATTTTACTTTTCTTATATTAGCCGGGAGGAAATAATGAAGATCAAAATTGAGGATAAGGAAGGCGTTTCCGTCGTTTTTATCGATGGGAATGTTCTGCAGGAAAATGTGCCTATTTTCCGTGTAAAGCTTCTGGAATTGATCGAAGCGAATAAAGTGCGTATCGTTCTGGACATGATTTCCTGTAATTACATCAGCAGCATGTGTCTTGCCACGATTGTCGACGTCAAAAGAAAAGTGTCGGAAAAGGGAGGAGCCATAAAAATGGCTCGAGTCAATAAATTGGTCGCTAATCTTCTGGAAACCACCAATCTTATCAAGCAAATAGATGTGTTCGACGACATCCCTTCAGCGATGAAATCCTTCAAGGTAAAAAAAGATTGAAGATGGCGATAGGGGCTTTGCAAAGGAACATACCAATGAAAACCTCTTTTGGTTTTTTTTATGCCATGATGCTTATAACGAGCATGTTTACAGTCCAATCCAGCGCTTTGGAGTTGTCCTTGGGTGGCAGGATAGGTGTAAATATCGCTTCCATTATAGGGGATACGACGTTTGGAGTGGCGCCCAAAGCTGGATTGACGGGAGGAGTATTCGCCACATTGTGGCTCAATAGTAGCTATTTCCTGCAACCGGAACTCGTTTTAGGACTCAAAGGCGAGACGCCCGCGGGCAATAATGACGTTATCAACGCAGCCTTTGCAACAAACCTGAGCTACTTTGAAATACCCGTTGTGTGCGGATGGAAAATCCTCAGCAAAGACCAGTTCCAGGCATCGATCTTTGCAGGCCTAACTCCCGCTTTTATTCTATCAGCCGAATCGGTTTATGGAGGCGGTTCAATTGATATGACAGACCAGACGCAATCATTTGATTGCGGCCTTACCGGTGGCGCCACCATTTGCCTGAAACGGAACAAGGCAATTATCCCTATCGACATTCGATATACCTATGGGACGGTCAGATTCGATAAGGGCAACAATAATCCTTTGCATAATAGCGTTGTATCGCTTACGGTCGGTTTCGGTTCGGAAATAAAAATGAAAAAAGAGGAAAGTTTTTAGATGATAATCAACTATGTCATCGCCGGAGGCGCATTTTTCGGCATATTTGTACTTTTTCTTGTTTTAAGTAAAACCCTTAATAATGTTTTAAACCAATTTAACAAGTTGCAGTATCTGCTTCAAAAAGAATACGATCTGAAAAAAGAACAACTGGCAATTAGCAGGCTTATGAAAGAGCACGATGACAAACCTGGTGACGCCGAAAGGTCCGCTGAAGAAAAAAAAGACGTGGAAACAGTCCAACAAAATAGCAAGCCAAACAAAAACGCAAACAGCAAAACAGCATAGTCCTATTCATGGAACATCAAAGAACCGAAGGACGCATCGCTGAAGGGAAAATATTCGTTTTTTCAGCGGCATCCGGAGGCGGGAAAACCACCCTGCTGAACCATTTGCGATCTGTTTTTCCCGAGCTCGTTTATTCCATATCCGTTACCACCCGTTCCCCGCGGCAAGGTGAAATCAACGGCAAACATTATTTCTTTATACCAACCGAAGAATTCAAAAAAAAAATTCTTGATAATGAATTTGCCGAATGGGCCTCCGTCCATGGACATTTCTATGGAACACCCAAAAAATTTATTGACGATACCATAACAACCGGCAAACATATTATTATGGACATCGATGTGTTTGGAAAGATAAAATTTGATGCCCTCTATCCCCAGGCAATTGGGATTCTTTTGTTGCCGCCCTCGCTCGATGTCCTGGAAAAACGCCTTAGGAACCGTAACACTGATGACGAGCGGACAATACTCCTGCGGCTTGCGAATGCCAAGAAAGAAATGGATTTCGCACGGTCGAACGGTAAATATGAATTTATGGTCATCAATGATGACATTTCTTCGGCAAAGGCCGAATTAATTTCGATCGTCGGAAACCTTATTAACGCTTCTGGTTTTCACGCCTGATCATATTTAAATGACAAGCCCACAAACATTTTCCCTAGATCACGGACAAATAACCCTTGGCAGGGACCCGTCATGCGATATACGGCTCAAGGGAATTGGCGTGTCCCGGTTCCATGCGAAACTGTATATAAACGATTGCGGGGCCTTTATTGAAGATCTCGATACTGCATCGGGAATACTGATCAATGGAGAACCCGCGCATAAGCACATGCTTAAATCAGGCGACATTTTGACCATCGGCGTTTATAAATTTTCAATCAGCCTTGATCATTTCGCAATTTCACTCTCAAAAATCGACGAACCCGAAAAAAACGAAGCACATGATGAGGCGCTCCAGCAGGATTTGATCACCATCGGCAGGGACCCTTCAAACACAATTAGGCTCAACCATCCGATGGTGTCGCGGTTCCACGCCACGGCAAAAAAAAATAAAGGCTTCCGGTACATCCTTGAGGACCATGGCAGCACCAATGGGACTTTCGTCAATGGAAAGCCGGTGCGCACCGCGAAACTTGCCGACGGCGACATCATTCTCGTAGGCCCTCACCGGTTGTATCTTGACAATGGTATATTCCAGCATGCGCAGGACTTCAACCATATCAAACTTGAAGCGTTCAATGTCTCCGTCGTCAAAAATGGTTATACGCTCCTCGACGACGTTTCTCTCTCCATTTCACCGGGGGAATTTATTGTTATAATGGGGCCTTCGGGGGCGGGGAAAAGCACGCTTGCCCATGCGCTTATGGGGCAGCTCCCTTTGCGAAACGGATCTGTTTACTATAATGGCCTTCCAATGCAGAGTTTTGTTAATGCATTCAGGTCTGCCATCGGGTTTGTCACTCAGGAAAACCTTCTCCGCATGGAATTGACAGTAGGAGAGACATTCCATGAACAAAGTATTCTCCGACTGCCCAAAGACAGTATCGCGGCCGAACATAGTGAACGAATACGGGAAGTCATGGAACTCTTGGATCTTACCGGCCTATCGCGGCGCCGGATCGCCGACCTGTCCGGGGGTGAGGCAAAACGGGCACATTTCGGGATAGAGCTCCTTTCTTCGCCTACAGTTATTTTTCTTGATGAGCCCTTTGCCGGTTTGGACCCGGGACTTATCCACAAGTTCATGTCTCTTTTCAGGCAAGTCTGTGATAAAGGACATACGTTATTGCTTACCACGCACACTTTGGAGCAGATTGATCTTTGCAACCGAATCCTTTTCATGAACGGGGGAAGACTCCTTTTTTCAGGCACCGCAACGGAAATAAAATCGAACTATGGCGTTGACTCGCTTGCCCAGGTCTTTGAGCGTGAACGGAGCATTGCCCGACAAGCGCCGTCCGTTCATGGTCCTGGAACAAAGGACAAATTGGACCGGTCGGCACGGCCCCATGAACCGGCATTTGGTTTATTGACCGCTAAACCATTTTATAAACCCAGGGGCATTGCAATGCCGCGTCAGTGCGTGCTTCTTATCGGAAGGTATTTCAAAATAGCCCTGCGCGACAAAAGAAACCTTATAATAATGCTTCTTCAAGCGCCTATCATCGCCATAATGCTTGCTTGCACGTTTAAACCTGACGCGGGATATTTTTCAATTTCATTTTATTTTTGTCTGTCAATATCGGCAATCTGGATGGGGGGGATGAATTCGGTCCGCGAAATAGCCCGTGAATGGCCCGTTATAGACCGCGAGTTCAGGATCGGGCTTTCTCCAATTTCGTATGTCGCGTCAAAAATAGTCGTTTTCAGTTTTATGGGGGGCCTGCAGGCCTTGGTATTCGGCAGCTGCATAAAATTGCTTTTTAAGGATTTCGCATTTACACATGCAATTATCTTTTTGTTGGCAATGGCGTGTATTTCAGGGACCATTCTTGGCTTATGCATCAGCGCAGTTTCAAGAAACGTCAATATAGCGATAAGCTGGCTCCCCATCATTTTTATCCCTCAGATATTTTTCTCTGGGATACTCGTGCCGTTTGACGAGATGTCGGACGCCGGACAGGTTCTGTCCCACGTGACCGTGGCCAGGCCGATTTTTTCCATGTTTAAGAAAATATGCATTCTTGATCAACCGCAATCGACGCTGACCGAGTTGCGTGCGTTATTTTTTCTCTGCGTCGGATTAATTATATTAATGATTCTGTCCATACGATTCAGGAGAACTTTCTCACGATAAAATCGGTCACCATTTATAAAGCGATACAACATGCAAAATCAAAATAATATTGGTGATCCTGACTGGCTCCCAGAATTTATCGGTCCCTACAAGGTCCTTCAGATTATTGGAATGGGCGGCATGGGAGTGATCTACAAAGCGCTCCAGGAACCGCTCAATAGGGTAGTGGCGCTTAAAGTATTGCCTCCGCAGTTCTGCAACAACGAGGAAGTTGCCCGTCGTTTTGAAATCGAAGCCAAAGCCATTTCATTGCTTCAGCACCAGAATATCGTCAATATATATGAGTATGGCAACGAAGACGGGTTTCGCTATTTTGCGATGCAGTTTGTCGATGGCGATAATCTTTCGGCCGTCATCCATCATAAAAAAATAATGCCCATTCACGATGTCATTGATTTTTCAAAACAGATCTGCAGAGCGCTCAGGTACGCGCATGCGCAGAACGTCATACACCGCGATATTAAACCCCACAATATTCTTATCGACAAAGAAAATGTCGTGCGGCTGACGGATTTTGGTATTGCCAAGATATTTTCAATGGACAATATCACCATGACGGGCGTTACCGTGGGAACCCCCGAATACATGTCTCCGGAACAAGCGGAAGGCAACCAGGTTGATGCGCAGACCGATATTTATTCCCTTGGCGTTGTCATGTATGAAATGCTCGCGAAAAAACCGCCGTTTACCGCGAACAATCCGATTGCAATTGCCTATAAACACGTTCATGAAATGCCCGTTCCTCCCTCAGTCAGGCGACGCGATACGCCCAAACGACTGGAACTGATCGTACTCAAGGCATTAAAGAAAAAAAAGCCTGATCGATATGAATCGGTCGCGGAGATGCTCGAACACCTCGATTCTGTAGACCTTGACGAATTTGTCGAAAGACCTACGGTCTCATTTTCCACGAAACCGCTATCGATCCAACCGGCGCCCGAAAACAAGAGCGTTTTTGACAAACGCATCACCGACAGGCGGGAGGCGCAGCGGCGAAACCTTCAAAAGCCGTTTAAAAACTTGATTTTCGATAAGGACTATTGGATTGATTTATTCACACAGCAATGGCTTTCATTATCAATATCCGCAGTGCTTGCAATTATTTTATTTTTTCATCTGTTTACCCATAAATGACGGCTTTTCAAATTATGCCAAGTTCAAGAGAAACAGGCTACACCGGCGAGGACAAAGCAATCGATTACCTGCTTGCCTCGGGATACACCATAATTTCAAGGAACTTCCAATCAAAAAGAGGTGAAATCGATTGCATTGCAAAAGATCCAAGGGGGACGCTGGCGTTTATCGAGGTTAAATATGCAAAGAGCGCTTCACACGGACATCCTGCACATTGGGTCACATATGCAAAGCAAAAAAAAATTATTGCAATGGCCAGACGGTACCTTGGCGAGCATGGTATCAGCAATCAGGCGTGCAGGTTTGATGTCATAGCAATCGTTGATACCACAATAGAACACATAAAAAACGCTTTTTTATCGTAGCTATTTCGCCCGTCAGATCAATCATGCAACCTGTTTAATATCAATCGGTTATATATTTCCACCCGGTGAATTTGTTTTCCCATGGGAAACAGTATTTTGCGCACGGTCTTGTAAAATTAATTTTTTAGGGGTATATTTATATTCAATGAAAGAAGAAAATGCAGCCCTTACCTTTTCCAAGGAACATCCGCCCAATGATTGATATTTACGAATATATCGATTACCGGAAATTGTTGAATGACCTTTACAAGGATACCAGGGAGGAGTGCCCGTATTTCTCGTACAGGTATATCGCAAAAAAAGTCGGGTTCAGTTCCGCAGGATTTTTCGCGAATATTATACAAGGCAAGCGCAACATTTCGCCGGAATATATATTTGGTTTTGCAAAACTTTTTAAATTAAAAAAATCGGAAACGGAATATTTTGAACTGCTGGTCAATTTCGACCAGGCCAAGCGCCATGAACAGAAAAAATATTATTTTGAAAAAATTCTGTCATCCAAAAAATCCAAGATTAAGATAACCGATCTTCAGAACTATGAGTTTTACAGCAAGTGGTATTATACGGCGGTCAGGGAGGTGCTGGACATTTATAAATGGGATGGAGCGGACCCAAGCGAGCTTGCAAAAAGGATCGCTCCACCCTTATCGACGGGAGAAATAAAAAAATCGATCGAGCTGCTGTTGAAAATGGGCTTTATCAGGAAAAACAAACAAGGCGTTTATGAACAGACTGATGAATTCATTACCACGGGATACGATGCGAAATCGGTCGCAATCACTAATTTTCTGGTTTCGACCCTCGATCTGGCCAAAGGCGCGATCGACCGTTTCCCGCGTGACCAGCGCAGCATTTCGGCGCTCACGTTTAGCGTTTCGGCGGACGGATATAAGGCCATAGACGAGCGTCTTAAAACGTTTCGAAGAGAAATATTGGAAATAGCGCGAGCGGACAAGAACAGAGACAGAATTTACCATGTTAATTTCCAAATTTTTCCCATGTCAAAAATATAGCGGAGCGCGGGCATGAAACGGACGCATTTAACCGGTATAGCATGCCTGTTGCTTGGTATTGTAAATTTCTGGTGCGAGAAAACAATAGGGCCCATTACAAATAATAGCACCGGCGGGTCCGAAGTTGTTGGGACGCTTGTTCTAAAAACCGGCGGTCCGGCCAAGGACGCGCAGGTTATTGCAAATAGGGTCCTCTTAGATTCAGCTGGCATAGATAGCTTGGTATTTGTTAAAGGCGTGTTTGCGGATATCAGCGGAAATTACAAATTTGATAGCCTTGATACTGGCAAATACATTCTGGCCTGCAAAGCTGTAAATAATCAAGATACCTTTTATGCTTCGATTAATTTTCACCTTGACTCGGTTGCCTCACCTAAGCAAGCTACTTTTAAAGATACCATAGGTGTTGATACCCTATATCCTCCCGGAAGCATTTCCGGTCAAGTCAGCGTAAATTATCCAGTCGATTTACGCCATATTATAATCAACATTCCTGGCCTGTCCTACAATGTATATCCAGATAGCAATGGGACATTTAAAATCAGCAATATTCCCGTGGATACTTATGCTGTTCATTTTTCATATAATGGAGCGGATTTTAGCTTGGTGGACACTCAGGTTAAAAATATTATTGTTCGATCCTCACTCGATTCAAATATTGGACTAATCAAAATGCATTTGTCAAGCACTGGGGACCCCCCGATGCCGCTTGGACTAACCGCAATTTATGATCCTTTATCCGGATCCATTGCATTGAGCTGGGGGGCGGTTCCAGTCCCGGATTTTAGAAACTTTATACTCTGGAGGGAAAATTCCAATAACTCCGCGGGGTATGTGCAAATAGATTCGACGCGAGACACTTTCTTTGTTGACAGAATCAATTTTACGGACACGGTCGGCTACTCTGTCTTCTACAAGGTCCAGTGTTTTGACAGCAGCGGGGGTAAAAGTCAGGTAACGCCCGCGATAACGATAAACGCAAATCCTCCTTCAGGTAAGACGGTAGACAGCCTTAAAGCGCCCGATTCCGCAGGGGTTCTTGATAAAATAGCCGTCATCGCCAACTTTACCAATATAACATCGCCGGTAAAAACCATAATATGGACAACTTCATACGGAGACTCCGTTCATAGTATTAATAATAAAATCGGGTCGGATACTCTTAGAATTTCATTTACCCAGGCCGCCAAGCAAACCATTTACTTTAAGGCAATTGACAATCTTGGAAGAACAAGCGAAGACAGCGCTTTTGTGACTATCGTGCAAGACAAACCGGTCATCGCGTACATATCTCCCAGCCAAACAATAGGTTTTGGCGGCATGGTTCAGTGTTCCCTTGCAATTTCGCACAGGTTCGGCGCCTGTACGCTGAGCGTGCATTTGGGAAACAGTTTAAAGGATTTTAAAAGATCCTATACCGCGCTATCGATCGTTTATGACACTGCTTTCAGCACCCTCCAAGCTTTAACATGGGACAGCGTTATTATAAAAGTTACCGATAGCCATGGCAATTCAATTAATACGGGTTTTGCAGTAACCATTCTCCAGCCGATACACGACCAATGGGAAGATATGTCATTTATGAATGACCATCACTCATGTCACGCTTCCGAGGTTATAAATGATACGTTATATGTAATAAGCGGTTTTAAAGCCAAAAAACCATATGGTGAAACACCGGTTGCAACCGTTGAAGCGTACGATACAAGTCATAAATCCTGGGTCAATAAAAGTCCTTTGCAATATCCGCGTTATAATTTTATGTCGTGTGTATTCAACGACAAAATTTGCGTTTTTGGCGGATTCAACGGAAACAATTATGTGCCTTACATGGAACAATATGATCCGCAAACCAATGCATGGACTGTTTTCGATTCAATGCATGTTGGAAAAGTTTCAATTTCCAGACAGGCAAGCGCTTCTTGCCTGGCGGGAAGCAAGCTTTATGTATTTGGCGGAACGACTATTTCCAACGACAGCTCCAGTGACAGCGTTTGCCAAAATATTTACATGTATGATTTTTCAAAGAACTCTTGGTCCGAAAGTGCAAGAAAAATGCTATCGCCTCGTTCCGATTTCCGAGCAATCCAAGTCGGAGGGAAAATATACCTCATTGGCGGAGATGATGCTAATCAGCAAGCCTTAAGCTCCATAGAAGTTTTTGATACCCTTACTCAAATTTGTTCAATAGGCCCGATAACCCTTCCTATCGCGTTAAGCGATTTCGGGGCAGCCATGATTGGTCAGAAGCTCTATATTATTGGGGGATTAACTTCCAATGGCGAACCGGCAAATTCAACATATATGATGGATTTTAGTTTAATTCCCAATACATGGTCGAACAAAGCCGCACTTTCGTCCTCACGATTTTACATGAGTGCGAGCGCATTGGATGGAAATATCTATATTGCGGGCGGAGTAACAAGCTTTAATGATTTGCTGCAGTTCGGCACGACAGTGGACCAGGATTTTATAAAATATTATCCGTGAGGAATTAACGGCGTTTATCAAATACTATGCGCAATAAATATCTTAAAATCCTGTCCTTTTATTCAGCGATGGGCGTGGTTTTTTTCGCCTCTTTTAGCGTCATGGCGCAAGGCGACTGTTCTCCTCTTGATAGCACGGGATACGTTTTATTGCATCCGTATTTTGCGGGCAAAAACTGGAAAACCTCCGTAGTTGATAATATCGATATCGTTCTTCCAGACACGCTCTGCTCTCAACAATTACGTCCGGCGCATTTTGATATCGGCAATGTTATAGACTCAACCTTTGCCGCGTTTTCAACCGCGAATGGCGATTTGTTCATCATGAAATCCCAATATTTCCATTCTTCCCTCGCTTGCAGGGATGAGCTTGATTTTCTGGCGCCCCAAAAAGTTCCATTAACGGGAGTCGCATTTACCGGCTCCACTCCATGGTATCTTGTTAAAGATACGGCCTTCAACCTTGATACCGTTAAAATCGTTGCAGGCGTGTCCGCTCAGTTTTGTCTGGTTGCAACTATTAAAACGAGCGCTAATTCATTAGTCAAAATTGATACGCTCCATATGCAGAATGCCGGTATGATTTCGGCAATCCGCGGGAGCTACAACACTGTTCTCATGCGCGATACCTGCATCTGGGTGACTGGTTCAAACGGAATGATCCGTAAGTTTTCCTACAAACCAGGCGGTTGGGGAGCGGAGGTTCGGCAAGATATTGCCTCGACAGAAACCGTGCTGTGCGCTTCATCAACTTATGCGGGGACAAATTCCGGAAAAATTTACAAGCTAAATACCTCCCAAGTTTATACCCTGGATTATTCGTTATCCAACAGACCAATCAACACATTGTATCCTCAAGGCGCAATAGGCAGTAACGGCGCTTTTATTGAGAACATAAACGGCACGTGGCGCAATGATACCATAGGCAGCGGTAATTATCAATATGCTAATTTCATTGAAACCCCCGGAGGTTTTGGCATTGAGCTGCTCGATAACCAGTGGAGATATTCCACGTTTACCTATCGCGACACCGCTTCGAAAATCCTTTTAACGAACCCTGTTGATATAATGGTCAATAATGTCGATAAAACGACTCCATATATTTACAACTCAGCAAAGATCGCTTCACCCAAAGATACCACTATCTATATTTATATTTCCGATCCCGACAGCAATTATTCCGATCTGTCCGTGACCTTAAACGGATTGTCAATGGAAAATAACGGCACAAACGCAATCGGCCCTCTTCCCGATACTGTTTCTTGCCAGATTGGCGCGCTTCGACTTACCGATGGAATCCTCAAGCTGACCCTCAAAAAGGATTCCGTCGTGCTTGGTACACAAACTGAGTTAGGTGTCTGGAACGTTGGCTGTTTGCTTTGCAATTGGAAGAGTTACAATTTTGCGTATTCCCGACAATGGTATGTCAATGGTACGCTTGTAATAACAGCCGGAAGAGACCGTTTGGTAATTGAGAATCAGGGTGTGCCTGCTACGACAATCGAAGGCAACAATGGAAAAAATTCTGCAATAAAAAATAGCGTAAGAATTGTTGGCAATACCCTGTTTTTTAAGCAATCAAAATCAGATTGGAATAAAATAGAGTCTGTTGCTCTTTATGATTTTGCGGGTCGGAACCTTATAACTTTGCGGAATATGCAACAAACCTCATTCGAAATTCCCTGTTCTTTAACTTCAGGCATTGCCTGTTTGGCCGTCAAATTTTGTGATGGTTCCATGAAACGCATCATGATACCGCTGGTGCGATAAATACCGCCTTGCATTGGCAAACTATCGGCATCAACCATTGAATAAGTTGACGGGCGGTGTTTCCCACAGGGAAACACTTTTTTTGCCTTCCTGTTGTTTAATGTTCCTATTCTTGGTATATTAACAATAGAAGATGACATGCGGGACCAAAAACTTTCCGGAAACATATTATTAACCAATAAAAGGGAGGCCCCTATGAAACGGACAGCAGCATGCTTTGCTCTGGTCCTGGCGGTGTTTTGCAGTTCAACATTTGCCATCGGCGCATTATACGCTAGAATGGCAGGCACAAGCGGCACTTCTTCGCCTTTATGGATTTCAAACTACGAGGCCGATGTAACCATCACCGACCAAATCGCCGTCACTCATGTTGACGAAACCTTCGAAAATGATTCCAATATCCAAATGGAAGGGATTTTTATTTTTCCATTACCGGACAATGCGATTGTTACGGAGCTTGCGCTCTGGATCAACGGACAAAGGGTCGTTGGAAGCGTTATGCAATCCGATACCGCCCAGGCGGTCTATAATAGCGTCGTCAGCAAAAGCATCGATCCGGCACTCCTTCAATATTTGGGCAACAATGTTTTCAAGCTTTCGGTATATCCAATTCAAGCCGCTGGAAACCCAATGAGCACGCGACGCATCGAAATTACCTATGCTGAGTTGCTTCCGTTTAATGCCGGACAGGTTGAATATACGTTTTTCATGAAAGCGGTCAACATGTCGTCGAAACCGGTAGGAACGGCCCTTGTGACTTTCGATTTGACGTCCCAAAAGAATATCGTTTCGATCACTTCTCCCACACATTCGGCCCCGGAATTGTCAATAGCTAAACAGAGCGACACGCATTATATCGGAACATGCGGGAATGAAAATACCCTTTCCGAAACCGACTTCAAGTTGGATTATCAATTTCAAAATACGGCATATGCATTGAACGTGCTTACCTATGTGCCTTCAGGTATGTTCTTTGATACTACCGGCGACAATCCATATTTTCTGCTCTGGATTACTCCGCCGGATAGCGCCAAGCCGATAAAGAAAAACATAACATTTATCGCAGATATATCTAGTTCGATGGATGGGACGAGGATAGCCCAGCTTAAGCAATCCCTTATTGCGATGGTCGATACTTTGGCGCCTACCGACATGTTTAATATTTTAGCGTTTTCCACGGCGGTCCAAAATTTTCAGCCCAATCTAGTTCTTGCCAATACGGCCAATAAAACGGCCGCTATTGCCTTTGTTAATCAATTAACCGCAATGGGCCTTACGAACATGCAGGACGCTTTTGAAGCCGCTTTTCAAAGCGCCTGGGACGACACCAGTATGAATGGAATCGTGTTCTTAACCGATGGAATGCCCACATGGCCCGACACCAATTCATCTGCAATATTAGATTCCGTTGCGGTTTATAACAAGAAACAAGTCAATATTTTTACGTTTGGAATAGGTGATCAGGCAAATAGCGGTTTCTTGAAAAATTTAGCTAATAACAATAACGGTATCGCAACCATGATTGCTTCCGATGACAGCATCAGCTCCATCATGATCAATTTCATGCATACAATTTCATACCCGCTCATTAAAAATATCACCATGAATTACGGGGGACTGCAAACATCCGACGTTCTTCCCAACACAATGCCGAACCTTTACGCCGGAAAGCAACTGACGCTTCTGGGACGATACACAAAATCCGGACAGTATCCCATAACCTTTGATGGAACAAGAGGATCAGATTCGGTTATCCTAACACAAAATCTTACATTCCCATCACCCGCTGAAAACCAGCCATTCGTGCCTCGAATGTGGGCTTCGGCGAAAATCGATTGGCTGCTCAATGAAATTGCCATGTATGGAGTGAAGCCCGAATTAAAAAATGCGGTAATTGCGTTAGGCATAAAATATTCCATCATCACCCCATATACGTCAATGCTCGTACTTGAAACTAATTCTACGCTTCCCCATGAAGATAAAACAACCATGGGACCGAAAAAACTGGCCATAATGAATACGCCCAATCCATTTAAAAGTCTTACTACGATTAAGTACTCAATTCCCAAGATGGCCGCTCCACAAAAAGTATCAATTAAAATTTATGATGCCCGTGGATGCCTGATAAGGACTTTGCTCAATGACGTAACAATGGGTGGTAATTTTTTAATACACTGGGACGCCAAGAACGATAAAGCCTGCGGTATTCCCGCGGGCATGTATTTTGCGGTTTTGCAAATAAGCAATGGAATGCATTCGATACTTTTCATGAAAGTAATACGTTAAAGAAAAATAATGCGTAAAATCAAATAAAATGGACTTTTTAGGAACATTTAACGACTATATAAACAGGATCTGTTTATTGAGGAAAGTGGTGGTAAATTTGGGAAGAAGGGGAGAAATGTTCCCCTTCCTTCTCAATAAAAACCTTATGAAAGTCTTTCAAAGAAAACAAAAATCTTATCGTTTAAACCGGCAGGCATTAAATTCTCCGATTAGTTCATCTTTTTTGCGTTACTTGATGCTGGGATTATTGTCCGTTGCGACAATGTTATTTACCTGGTTCTGGCGCACGAAAAAAACAGGTACGCTCCGGCAGTCATATAAATGCAAAGAGAAATGATAGATATAGCGCTTTTTTACGTTATTTTCTGCCAATAACCTATCTTTAAAGTATATTTATCAACACTATGCTTTTCAGACAAAGTATGGTATAATAATTGCAGGACTATTTTAGTGGCGCATTGAATCATTTGAAAAAGGTTATTAGGCCTTTCATGAAGTTTAATTCTAAATATTTCTTTTTCATTCTTTTGATATTTATTGCCTGTAGCATTGTAGAGGCCCAAAATACGTATTTGTTTGCCTCCGCCGAACTTGCTGATACGGTAACGGTAATTCCTTCCAAGCCTTCTTCCGACGACTCTATTAATTTTTCTCTTTTTAATTCCTCACTGTGTTCATGCACGGAATATTTCAACAAAAACGTGACAGTTTCCGATTCGACAATCACGCTTTTTGCGGAATATGATGACAAAAATTGCAATTTTAATCAATGCCTGAAATCGGGGTCTACCACGCTTTTTTCCTGTGGTCCTATCCACGCTGGAAAATATAAGATATTTAAATCGCAAGATATTTATTGTCCACCCGGTCAGCCATGCCCGCTCATTGCCACTCCCGATCGAAAAGAGTTGGTCGGAGAGGTTACCGTAGATGCTCCGCACCTTGCAAAACAGTCGGAAAAAGAAATAACCAGGTCAAGGTCCTCCTCTTCAGTCTTGTCCTATTCAAGTTCCGAAAAAATGCTGACGCTCAGGATCGCCAAAGCGCAGTTTGTCATGGTAACCGCATACATTATAAACGGCGAAAAAACAAAAGAGTTCTCCTCAAAGAAATACCTTCCTGCAGGAACGCATCCGTTCCGAATGAACCTTGAAAGGTTTTCCAGCGGCGTGGTTGTCATCCATGTAAAAGGCGAAAATTTCTCTGAAGTCCAGATGATCAATCTTGCCAAATAATTTTACCGGAGGAATAGAATGAGTAAATTCGACAAGAAGGTCCTGAAATTTATTTCTGCGCGTCAGGAAGATGATCTTGACCTTGATGACATCGCCATCGGGCTGAGGCTCGACGAAGACGCTGTGCGCGAAACGCTTGACTCGCTGAAGGACCAGGGCAAAATCGAGGATTCTCCCCGCAATGGAAAGACTTACTGGCGGATTTCAGTTCAGGAAAAAGTTGACACCGATGAAACAGAACAATTTAAGCCTCAGGATGAACCTGGGGTGGTGCCAATCGATTTTGATCAGTCGATCGAGGAGCGGGCGCCCGCGCCCGTGTCACAGAAAATTGAACCTAAGGAGATTGAAAAGGATGCCGAGACTTCGGACCCTATTGTCTCGACTCAGAAACAGAGTGCCCCTGATATCGATGATGCTACTGATGACAAGGAGTTAGAGCCTTCGCCTAAACTCTTGGATTCGTCTGTAGTCATGGTAGCTATTGCTGTTATGGTATCTCTTGTGGTTTCCGTTATTGCCTCAATAATAGTATCCGGGGGTTCGAACAAAGGCAATTTAAACGCTATTCAGGCTGTGGAGCGCAATTCAAATGAAAAATGCGCCAACCTTGAAAAGCGCATTACTGAATTGTCTGCACAGCTGAATGTGCTGGATCAAAAGGTTTCTGGCAAGCAAGTTCCAAGAGCGGAGCAAAACAAGGCTTTAAAACCGGCACGTTCTTCGCATAAGAAAAAGTCTTCGCCTGTATCGCCTTCCTCAGACGAAAACAATAGCTCGGAACCTTCGGCGAGCGATCAAAGTACGCCTTCCTCAACTTCAGGTCAAGGCGATAATCCGGCACCGGCTCCTGAACCAGCGTCACCAACATCAACCGAGGGGGCCGGCGGAAGCGGCCAGTAAAATATTTGTCTTGCGGCAAAAAGTTTTTAAATATAGTTTTTATTCGTTCTTTCTCATATTCAGATGTCAAGGGAATCCCGTGAAAGTCGGGAACGGATCCGCCACTGTAATCCTAGCTTGTCCGAAATTTCGGCCAAGATACGCTGGTTTGCCACTGTTTCATTAACCAGAAATGGGAAGACAAACCAAAATCAAGGGAAAGTCAGGAGACCTATCTGAATGTGGTTTTTTAATGTTCTTTATGGTCCTCGGGAATTAGGATCAAAGGATACTTTCCATTGCCTTCGCGAAGCTCGTTTCTTAACGTTTTCTTTTTAGCGTGTTTGTCATGTTTTTGCGCGAACACGGCATTTTGCTCAATTCTCGATGATTCCACTTCAATAGCCAACGTACCTGACGGAAAATCTCCAAATTTCACTTCTGTAAAGGATACCGCAACGCTGGACCGCATGGCTGTCTCCGCCAGCAGGATCAAAGAGTATACGCCTTCAAAAGTAACCTTGGACGCCAAAGACTTTTCCGGTAAATACCTTGATCTGCAATCGGCGCTCGAAACAGTGTCGGGCGTATACATTTGCAATATGGGCGGATTCGGGCATTATTCCGATGTATCGATTCGCGGTAGTTCTCCCAGCCAGGTGCAGGTGTATCTTGACGGAATTCCGCTCAATGGCGCAACCGGAAATGCGGTGGACATTTCAAAAATACCATTTTCGTCTTTGCAAACCATTTCGATTTATAAAACTACTCCGCCTATCGAGATTTTCGGAGACGATGCGGGCGGAGTTATTGATCTCACTACCGATACGAAAAAAGACGAGACGGATGCGTCAATGGAGCTGGGCTCATTCGGATACCGCGAAGGCAGCGCCCTGATCATTAAAACCATTGGCCCGATGGTCCATCGTGTGTCAATCAATTACGGTTATTCGGAAAACGATTACCCCTATACCGACAGTGTCAGTACGCTGGGCCAGACGGTCTCAACCGACGATTCCGTAAAAAACATGGACAATAATTTTTTCTCAACAGTTTCCTCGATATATTCAAACACATTTACAATCAACGACTATGCAAAGCTTACATCGCAATTTTCCGCAATCGTCACAAATGAAGGCATTTTTTATCGGCCTCTGGCTGGTTCGAATGACGGGAACATTACCAACAGCAAATTGTCGTTGATTGAGTCATATTCCACGACAATCGATTCAAACATCTCAGTTACTATAACAGCAAAGGGAAAAACCGAAACTGAAAAGTTCAGAAGATATCGGCCGTTTTATTTGACACCTCCGGACAGTGCCCCCCTTTTGCATGATATTTGCCAGCCATATGGATCAATTGAAAGCGTTTTAAAAGACCATATTAATGGCTATTTAGCCCTCACTGGTTTTTTGAGCGCTAACTATGATGGATTTGATTACAACAACCTTCTTTGGCCCGCAGGGCAATTAAAACCGGCGTATTCCCGAATTACCGGAAAAGCGGGAGTAGAGGCAAATGTCAATTTTGGTAAAGATGTTTCAGCACGAATCGGCGGTTTATACCGATACGAAATAGATTCTACTAACGACAGTATGTCTTCATACGGGCTTCCTTTACCGAATAGTGGGCGTACAAAAGAAGGGTTTCCAGAAGCATTTTCCGAGTTTCGCTACAAAATCCTTGACGGACTTGGACTTTTAGCGAGTGTTCAGTACAGCAGCCGTAGTCCGGGATTTTCGGAGAAATATTCCCAAGGGGCGAATGTTACCGGTAATGATACGCTTCATCCGGAAACCAGGCTTGAATATAATCTTGGTTTTTCCTTGCTTAAATCATATATGGCGTTGTCAGGTTCAATTTTTTCAAGCGAAACAAAGGACAAGATCGTTTATATAGGACATTCAATGATGTTTACTCCGGAAAATGTGTCAAATGTCAATTGTTTGGGTTTGGAAACCGATCTCACATTCACTCCTTTTTTATGGGTATCTATTGGAAATTCCTTGACCTATATGAAAAATATCATTCATTCCGATAAGTACGCTCAGCTGGACGGAAAAGATGAACCATTATTGCCGCGTTTTATTGATAACCTGAACATAAAATTAATCTATAAAAATTGGTATGCGAGCCATTCCGCACACTTCAGCTCTCAATATTTTAAAGATATTGGAAACACCGATCCGCCGGTAGTCATAGGGCCTCAGTTAAATGCCAGTATCGGATGCGTGATTGGAGAACATTTCGATTTTTCCTATCGAATTGAAAATTACCTTAATATTCAGGATTATGATTTTCAAAGACCGCTACCAGGCCTATCACAATATATTGTTTTAAAATGCAGTTTATAACCTTGGACAATTATAGATGTTGATTGCATGTATTAGACAATTTTTAAAAATATCACAATCAGACAAAGGAGAATTTCAGATGAAAAAGTTTGCAGGAACGATAGGCATAATTTCAATTTTATTAATCGGATGTTCGGAAAATAGAAATTTACCTTCTCAGCAAGCGCCATCAATCGAGTCAATTGTCGCGGTTAGTTTATCGTATATGTACGATGCTGGAAACATGGGCTTATACAACATTAAGGACAGTACAGCATATCAGAATCTTCTTTCAAACTGGACGGACAATGATGTTCGGGCCGACAATGGAGATATATATGTGCTTGAACGATCGGGTAAAGACAACGTGATTAAAATTACCGGTTCAATTATTTCCGCTTCTACCGTTACCTACGAAAAAAATATCGGGGCTTCCGTAAATATTCAGGACATTGCATGCATAAATTCAACAAAAGCGTATGTAACCCAATATGGAAGTTCGCACGTGGCAATCATCGATCTGTCAACGGGAATAAAATCAAACACAACAATCGATTTGTCCGCGTATAATACCTATGCCGGAACCGATAGCTCGGATAAAGTTCCCTACATGGCTCGTGAATTATTCTATAATGGCAAGGTTTATATTGCCTGTCAGCGGCTAAAAGCGCCCGCGGGAGGTTACATTCAAGCCGCCGACACAAGCAAAATCGTGGTAATCAACGCAACAACCGATAGTGTTGTAAAGGCCATTAATCTTGTGTATAGAAATCCGCAGGAACTTTCCATCTGGAATGGAAAACTTTATGTGGGTAGCGTTGGAATATGGGGCACCAACGATGCCGGAATAGAAGAAATCGATCTGGCGACCGACACAAATATCGGGTCGGTAGTTTCCGAATCGGCTTTTCTAGGAGATATAGCGTCAATCATCGTCGTAAGCGATACGAAGGGGTATGCGGTGATTTCAACTCCGGCGTACACAACCGAATTGCATGCATTTAATCCTCAGGCAAAAACCGTGGGGTCAAAAATTGCCGGAATCGACGCTCCATGCAGCGGGCACATGGCCTTTGACGGAACATATATGTATGTGGGTGATCGAAGTTCTTCGGCTCCAGGAATTGTGATTATTGATCCTGCAAATGACATGAAAGTTGGGACAACGAAAAACATCGGTTTACCTCCGAACTCGCTCGCTTTACTATTGACAAACAATTGAGAAAATCTGTTATGAGAAGTTTCACTCTTGTTTTATTGTTTATAACGCTTCCGTTTATTGGCTGTCGCCATGAAAGCGATAATAAAATAGGGGGGAAGAATTACCGCAGGATCATTTCCTTCGCGCCAAGTATTACGGAAACGCTCTTCGCGCTTTCGCTCGGCGAAAATGTAATAGGCGTTACCGATTTTTGCGACTATCCACCGGAAACCAAAAAACTCCCACGGGTCGGGGGATTAACAAACCCTAATTTTGAAATCATCCTGCGGTTGAAGCCGGACCTGGTCATTCTGTTAAAAGAGCATTCTTCTCTGTTTGATTTTCTTTCAAAAAATAAGATCGAATATCTGTGCATCGACGATCAAAATGTTTCGTCAATTCTCGCGTCATTTAAAATAATCGGGGAAAAATGCGGCCGGCAAAAGAAAGCCGATTCATTGGTCCAACTCATAAAAAATGAAATGACGCAGGACCAAAAAAAACCGCCCTGGCCCAAGGCGCTTATTTGCGTTGACCGTGAGAACAGCGGCAATGGAAAAATCACCTTGATTTACGTCGCAGGCAAAAAATCATTTTATAATGAAGTTTTAAGCGCAGCGTGTTTGAATAATGTAATGGGCGATACAAAAATAACCTATCCGGAACTTTCTTCGGAAGGAATTATACGGATGCAACCTGAAATAATTGTAGATTTCACCATAGGTTCTCAGCGAATTTCAGAGTCGAGAATGAAATCGGACTGGCATAGCTTGGCCATGGTTCCAGCCGTAAAGAATAATATGATATTTTGCATTTCAAATGATTATGCAACTGTTCCAGGGCCCCGCATATTAACAATTCTAAAAGATTTTAAGAAGATAAATTTTATGTATCATAGCATAAAATAGGATAATTGTTGTATTTTACAGTCACGGTGGCGGAGGAATAAAATATGCTCATTATTGACAGATCGATCTGTGACCTGTGTGGGACCTGTATCAGTGTTTGCCCGGCCAACGCCTTGCTTCTTCTTACTGAATACCTTGATGTTGATCCCCATAAGTGCACGCTTTGCGGAACATGCGTAAAAGTATGTCCATTCGGGGCGCTTTCCGTTCAAAAAGCGGGAAGCAAATGAATGCCTATGACATTATTGTGATCGGCGCCGGTCCAGCCGGGTCAATGGCTGCGCAAGCAGCATCAATGGGCAATGCAAAGGTCTGCCTATTGGAAAGAAAGGAAACAGCCGGGACTCCTGTCCGGTGCGGAGAAGGTATCGGGCTTAAAGGCGCTTCTTCGAACCAATTTGAAATTGATCCCAAATGGGTCAAAGCCAGAATTTCCAGGGTCAGGATGGTTTCCCCAAACGGGACCACGGTTACCCTGAACAATAGCGTTGATAGCTATGTGGTTGATAGGAAACTTATGGATTTTGAATTGGTAAAGCGCTCTATCGCCTACGGCGCGCATTATTACGCAGAAACTCCCGTTATTTCAATCCAGCGAATAGGGCAAAAACTTTACGAGTGCAGAAGCCCGGACCATTCATTTGTCGCCCCGTGTGTTATACTGGCCGATGGGGTTGAGTCGCGCCTTGCGCGCGATTTAGGCTGGAACACCGCGCTCGCACCTGAAGATCTGGAAACCTGCGCGTTTTGTAAAATTATCCATGAATCGATCACCCCTGATTCATGCGTATTTTATATCGGAGATAAAATTACTCCCGCCGGATATGCCTGGGTTTTTCCCCGTGGCGAAAGCATGGCGAATGTCGGATTAGGCGTGCTGGGTTCATACAGCGGCGCGGGGAAAGCAAGGAGTTTGCTTGAGGATTTCGTTAAAAGGAACTTTCCAGGCGCAGAAATTCAAGATCTGCATTGTGGCGGGGTTCCAGCGGGTAGATGGCTTAAGCCCCTGGTAAAAGACGGTGCAATGGTTGTTGGAGATGCCGCCCGGCAGGTTATAAGCCTGACAGGCGCCGGAATTAATTACTCGGTATATGCCGGACAATTAGCGGGCCGCATTGCCGCGGAGGCTTTTCAAAATGGCAATATCGATTATAATCAT
>Ga0182027_10001671_pt1 | contig 36706 bp, 40 predicted proteins | sample 712E1DmetaG_FD_121300 | JGI IMG/M metagenome (GOLD analysis project Ga0182027, IMG submission 121300) | Permafrost microbial communities from Stordalen Mire, Sweden - 712E1D metaG (Illumina Assembly) | ecosystem: Environmental > Terrestrial > Soil > Wetlands > Permafrost | place: Sweden...
TCTTTTGCTTTTTGAATATCATTGATGTTAAGGTAGGCATCAGCAAGTCGATATAAGTAATCAGCAGTTAAGGGGTGAGGCTTTTCAAAGACTTTTTTATTAATTTCAATAGCTTTTTTATAATTAATTATTGCGGAATCATACTTGTGACAATCATTATAAATAGCTCCAATATTGATATAAATAGAAGCAGCGTCGCTATGATTAGGGCCTAATGCTTTATTGCAAATCTCCAGGGCCTTCTTATGAAAATATAAAGCGGAATCATTCAGTTGAAGTTCCTTATAAATATTTGCAATATTCATATAACTGGCTTCTACGTCTGGATGCTCATCACCCAAGGTTTTTAACCGTATTGCAAGGGCCTTTTTTTGATATAACAAAGCTTTTTTATAATCCTGTTTTTCTTTATAGCAGCATCCCAGATTATTATAACTCCATGCAATATGAGGATCATATTCATTATAATTTAATTGTTCTATTGTCAAAGCTTTGAGTTGATAATCAATTGCCTGGTCAAAATCGCCCTTGTCATAAAGAATACGAGCCAGATTATTATAATTTTGTCCAAGATCGCTATGATTTGGAGGCAATATTTTTAATCTGATCGTTAAGGCTTTTTTAAAAAAATTGACAGAATTATCAAGATCTCCTTTATATAAATAAATAACTCCCAAATTGTTGTAACAATTTGCAACATCAGAATTGTTTTCTCCCTTTATCTCCAGTTGTATCTGCTCATCTTTTCTTATACAATATTCAGCGCTATCAAATTTTTCCAATTTAGTATACTCAATACCCAAATCTCCATATAGTTCTGCTACTTCCTTAGAATATTCTCCGTAACGTACCTTTGTGATTTCGGTACATTTATGAAATATATAAACCGATTCCTTATAATTTCCAAGATCATCCTCTATAATGCCTAGTTTTCGGTAGATCTTGTAAGACATTCTATGAGCATAACCATAAAGACATTTATATATGTCAAGTGCAGTTATATAATTGATTTTAGCTTTGAGATACTCAGCATTTTTATAATATACATCAGCTGTGTCGACATAAGCCATCGCTTTCAAGGTATCTTTTAGAATACATGATCGATCTTTTTGCTGACCTAAAGCAACATTGCAGTAGATAACACCTACAATTATAGTTAACGCTATTTGTTTTATCATTGTATCAATTGTTAGCAATAAAATTTCTCATACATTTTACGTTTCATTTAAGCCGGTTTCAGAATAATACTCGATAGTATGAGGGAAACATAGTTTTTATACAATATTTTTTGAAACGAAATTAAATAAAACAATATCAAATCAAAAATATCGCGATATATGCTTTTTTTGGTAACAAAATATCTTAAAATGGTATTATTATTTTTTTGTTAATGTGGTCTGTAAAAATCTAGGGGATATAAATCATCTCTTGTTCCTTACTCTCATTTGAGTATCTTTGTAAAGAGGTATTAAAAATCTTAATTTGGAAAAAAGGAAAGAACCGGTTCTTCTGATTACTAATGATGACGGTTATCGGGCAAAGGGATTGCATGCAATGATTGAAGCATTACAACCCATAGGACATTTGGTTGTTGTATCTCCAAATGAACCACAATCAGGCATGTCACATGCTATTACAGTGAATGTTCCACTGCGTATGGAAAAAATTGAGGAAAAAGAAAATTTTGATTTTTACGTAGTTTCAGGTACACCCGTAGATTGTGTTAAACTCGCCAATAACCAATTATTTCGAGAACATAAGCCCGACTTGTTGGTTTCAGGTATTAATCATGGCGCTAATTCATCGTCGAGTATTGTATATTCTGGTACGATGGCTGCTGCTATTGAAGGTTGTTTGTACGAAATTCCAGCAATAGGTTTTTCACTGCTTGATTTTTCGAAGCATCCTGATTTTTCTGCTTCTAGTCATTATATCAGGATGATTGTTAACAATGTCTTAGATCAGGGATTGCAAATAGGCACTTGTCTGAATGTGAATATACCTAAACTTCCATTCGACGAAATTAAAGGAATTCGCATTTGTCGTCAAAATAAAGGGGTATGGCGCGAAGAATTTGATAAACGCTTGGACCCTAATAATCGTGAATATTACTGGCTTACAGGCGAGTTTTATAACCTCGAGCCCGAAGCTAACGATACTGACGAATGGGCGCTTCACCACCACTATATTTCCATTGTACCTGTTCAGATCGATCTTACAGCCTATGAGAGCGTTGAACGGTTAAAAAAGTGGAAGTGGGGCAATAAATAAGTAGGCAGTGGCAATAGGCAGTAGCAAACTGTATCTTACATCTTTAAACATTGAACTTTAAACTTATTGATTATGCGTTCTCGTTTTGATTCTATTTGGATAGGTCTGATAGTTGGGATATTTGTTCCTGCCTTGGCATTCGTAATGTTTTATTTTTCAAGCTTTACTAAAGTATCGCTTCATTATTTCATTGAGTATTCTGCGCAGCTTCAGGCATTGCCAAAAATAATCAGTTTATGTGTAGTTCCCAATCTCGGCGTGTTTTTCTTATTTATGTGGCGAAATCATTATTATTCTGCACGAGGAGTAATAATGGCAACAGTTATCATGGCACTTATCGTTTTGGGGTTAAAAATATTTACCTGATGTATCAATGAAAGCAATGATATTGGCCGCTGGGATGGGAACCCGTCTTCAGCCGCATACGTTTACTAGGCCTAAAGCACTTGTTGAAGTTAAAGGGATTCCCTTGCTCGAAATTGTTATTCGAAAGCTTATTAAACATGGCTTTAATGACATCATTATTAATGTTCATCATTTTGCCGATCAAATCGTTAATTTCCTTGAACAGAAACAAAACTTTGGTATTGCCATTTCTATTTCGGACGAGACCGGCCTTTTGCTTGATACAGGGGGAGGAATACTAAAAGCCCGAGATTTTTTTAACGATAGTCAACCTTTTCTGGTTCACAATGTGGATATTCTCAGTAATATTAACCTTACCGACCTTTATGCTTTTCACTTGAAATATCATCCATTGGCAACTTTAGCTGTAAAAGACCGGAAAACTTCACGTTCGCTACTTATTAATGCAAACCATGAATTATGTGGTTGGACAAATAATCATACAGGGGCAACAGTTATTTCGAAGGTTAATGAGGAAGAACTAATCTCATTAGCATTTAGTGGTATTCATGTAGTTAATCCGGAAATATTTCCTTTGATTAATGAAAAGGGTGTGTTTTCAATTACAAATACTTACCTCTGTCTGGCTAAAAACCATTCTATTCTTACCTGGCGTCACGACAATGATTTTTGGATTGATATGGGCAGGATTGAAAATTTGACGGAAGCGGAAAGGTATATCTAAAGATTAATTTTTATTGCCAGGATTTTATCCTTTTCTTCAGGGGAGAATAATTTGCCGCATTGGGTACAGACATAACTTCCTGTATATGTACCAAAAAAATATTCACTATCGAAAGCCGGGTGATCACATGGTTTATCACCCCATTTTCTTTTTAATCTCTTAGCTATCTTAGAATGCATGTTTGAAAAGTTAAGATTATTGAATGCAAATTTATATCAAATTTAGCTCATCCATCAATGCCCTTTATTTGGCGCGTGTTAAAAAAATCACTCTCGGTTGGTTTTGGAAAACAAAAAAGGTCGGCAGAAATGCCGACCAGCCCCTTGCAGCTCAGTCGTCACCGCAGCCTACTCTGTATGAGTAAACCCTTCTTGAGATAGAAAATCTCTCATAATATCATTATCTGAAAACTTTGCATGTTTGCGCGCTTTGCACATTTTGTATAGTATATCTCTTTAGGTTAAAAAATATGTTTAATTTGGTGTTTGTTTTATTTTATCATAAAAAGCCTGATGTTAACTAATAAAACCAATTTAAAAAAGTCTCTTAACAAAGCCTACTTTAAGCAAAGTATAAAGCGCAGCGAAATAGAATTATTTAAAGAAAACCTGAAGAAATTATATGAGAAGATTAACGAAAAAGAATCCGAAGAACATCTAAAGAACATTATATCCGACCTTCTTAAAGAAACCTGGTATAACACCCGATTTGAAATAAACACAAAAGACCGTATTGACCTTGCAATCTATAATGGTAAAACCTCAAAAGATTCTGTAGGTATTATTATTGAAGTAAAAAAGCCACTTAGTCCTGAACGCTTAACACTCGAAAGTTTAAATTGCAAAGCTTTACATGAACTGATACTTTACTATTTCGATGAACGAAATGAAAATAGTAACATTCAGGTTAAAAATCTGATAGCAACCAATGTTCACGAATGGTTTGTTTTTGACGAAAACGAGTTTGACAAAGTGTTTTATCGAAATGTAAAGCTTCAGAAGCTTTATAAATCAAAAGTCGAACAATCAAAAGACAATCCATTTTTCTATGCCGAAGCTCAAAAAATAATAGCAGAAATTGACGATGAAATTACTTTTACTTATTTCAATCTCAAAGATTTTGAAAAAGCTGCCTTAAATGACTCAAATTCCGATGACGATATTTTAATTGAACTCTATAAAATCCTTTCACCCGAACATCTTTTAAAACTACCTTTTACAAACGACAGCAACTCTCTAAATAAAGAGTTTTATAACGAATTGCTCCATATCATAGGGCTTGAAGAAACAAAAGAAGGCAGCAAAAAACTCATAACACGCAAGAAGCCCGAAAACAGGGACGATGGCAGTTTACTCGAAAACACCATTAACATGCTTCGTTCCGAAGGCTGTTTAGAAAATATTCAAAATCCTGAACAGTATGGCGCCACGCAAGAAGAAAGACTTTTCAGTGTTGGGCTTGAATTATGTATCACATGGCTAAATCGTATATTGTTTTTGAAATTACTCGAAGGTCAGTTAATAACATATCATAAGGGCAACAGGGAGTTTTCTTTTTTAAGTGCCGACAAAATACAAGATTTCGATGAGTTAAATGAGCTTTTCTTCGAAGTACTTGCTGTTAAGTCTAATGAACGCTCCAAAGCAGTTAATCAGAAATTTGGCAATATTCCATATCTCAATAGTTCCCTATTCGAACGTGCCGAACTCGAAACCCGAACCATCCGTATAAATTCGCTCAAGCATAGGTTCGAACTTCCTATTTACAAACACACAGTAATAAAAGAAAGTAATGGCAAAAGTTTAATAGGCTCAAAACTTACGCTCAATTATCTTTTCAACTTTCTCGATGCCTACGATTTTGCTTCCGAAAGCAGCGCAAAAATTCAGGAACAAAATAAAACCATTATCAATGCTTCGGTTTTGGGGCTTATTTTCGAAAAAATCAACGGCTACAAAGACGGTTCATTCTTTACCCCCGGTTTTATTACCATGTATATGTGCCACGAAACGCTTCGCCGGGCAGTAGTTCAAAAGTTCAATGAGCGCTATAGTTGGGATGTTACGGAGTTTAACGATTTAAAAGATAAAATTGATTGCACCGATAAAGCAATCAGGGCACAGACAAACAATATCATCAATTCACTTAAAATTTGTGACCCTGCCGTTGGTTCAGGCCACTTCCTTGTTTCGGCATTAAATGAACTGATAACCATAAAAAGCGAATTAGGGGTTTTACAATTCAGGGATGACGGTGCAAGGATAAGAGGTTATAAGATTACGATTGAAAATGACGATTTGATAATTATTGATGAAGAAACAGACAAGATATTTGAATACACGTTAAATCAAAACAAAAAACCAATAACCGAACTGCAAACCTTGCAGGAAACAATATTTCATGAAAAGCAGACGATTATTGAAAACTGTTTATTCGGGGTAGACATAAACCCTAAATCGGTTATGATTTGCCGCTTGCGCCTTTGGATTGAGCTATTGAAAAATTCCTATTATACCAAAGATAGCAATTATACCGAACTCGAAACGCTACCTAATATTGACATCAATATTAAATGCGGCAATTCACTAATTAGCAGGGTTGATATTCATACGCAACTTGAGGTAACATCAAAAGCTATTCAGGAAAAAATTCAACTATATAAACAATGGGTTGCAGAATATAAAAATACTACTGATAAAGAATATAAAAAGGGGATAATAAAACTTATTGACGGGGTGAGGGCTTCATTTGAACAATGGCTACCTAACCCCAATGCAAAACTGAAAGAGCGCCTGGATAGGGTTACAGACGAATTTATAACTAAATACAACCTTGATAAAGCAGGGCAATTGTTTACACAGGAATTGACTACAAAACAGGTAAAAGACCGTGAACACCTACAGAAAGAAATTGATAAACTTAACGCTGAATTAGAGGCAAATGCTAACAATCCCATTTATCGCAATGCCTTTGAATGGCGTTTTGAATTTCCTGAAGTGTTGGACGAAAAGGGTGATTTTATAGGGTTTGATATGATAATCGGTAATCCACCTTATGGCGTTAAGATTGCTAGTTCTTTCAAACAATATTGTTCAGTTAATTATAGTACTCAAGACGACATTTATACGGTTTTTATTGAAAAGGCTATTTCATTAATCCAAAAACATGGCGTTCATTCATTCATTACGCCAGTTTCATGGTTAACAAATGATAATTATTTACCTACAAGGAAATTTGTTTCTGACAAAGCTCATCTTGTGGCAGGTATTACATTACCATATGATATTTTCGAAGACGCATATGTTGATACTGGAGTTTTTATATTTGATAGGAAAAACGAGGAACAAATAAGTCAAGTGTTTCAATATTCACCGAAAGATGTTGTAAACCTTAACACTCTTGCTTTAATGAATTTTTCTTCACTCTCAAAAGAAATTTGGTTGCAAAATCCAGGTTTAAAAATCATCTTCAACAAAACAGCTAATACTTTTCAAAATAAGATAACACAATCTTCAATAAAGATAGGTAATATAGCAAATTCATGCCGTGGTATACTTTCAAATCAAGAAAATTATTCGGAAACAAAAATTGACGATAGATATAAGCCCATTTTTATTGGCAAACTAAATAGATACTGTTTTGAAAGCGATGAATACATCTATGTTAAATATGATGAGTCCTTAAATGAGAAACCTAAAACATATGATTTTTTTACTGACGAAAGAATTCTTGTTAGAAGAATAGTAAGCAGACAATTTAGAATCATGGCGAATATTATAAATAAAGAGTTTGTAAATAAGAAAGATATTTATGTTTTCAAATCAAATGATATTGTTAAATATCCTAATAAATTTCTTATAGCAATAATCAACTCTAAACTTATTTCTTATTATAAAACCCAATCGTCAACTTCAGCTAAAAAGGATGACTTCACTCAAATTACCTTGAACGATATCCGTGAAATATCTATTCCTGAAAACTACCAAAACTATGTCATTCCTATTGTTGAATTAGTCAATCAGGTTCTTAATGCAAAGCAAACTAATTTTGAAACAATCACAAATGATTTAGAAAATCAAATAGACCAATTAATATATGAATTATATGGATTAACAGAGGAGGAGATAAAATTTATTGAGAATTAATAATAAAAATGACCAAAATGAATGATACCAGAGGTTCATTATGGAGAAAGTGAAATTTCCACATACATACTCCACTATTATGTAGCTTCTTTTTTCAAGCAGCTTCAAGAATGGCATTCAGGGTTACATTCTCAAAGAAAAACTTTATCCCCGACGAATCCGAAGAAACTTTCACCGACACGTCGGGGAAAATCTCAGAACTTATCATTGGCAATAATTATATTACAATTAAAGAACTATCTAAAAATATAGGAGTAAGCATATTCAATAGAACGTAACATAAAAAAACTCCAGGACGACAATAAATTGAAGCGTGTAGGGGCTGATAAAGGAGGCTATTGGGAAATTATAAAATAAAAAACAACACTTTCATGCATCCCTTCCATCATATTATCGAAAGAGCCAAAATTTAATTTGAATGATACAAGACTAAAAAATGGAGAATTACACCAAAAAGCCTAATGGCCTGAAAACTACCTTTCGTTCACTTCAATATCGGAATTACCGCCTATTCTTTGCAGGTCAAAGTGTTTCGCTAATAGGCACATGGATTCAGCGAATTGCAATGCCCTGGCTGGTTTACGACCTTACAAAATCTGTTTTTCTTCTTGGTCTTGTTGGGTTTGTAGGACAAGTCCCCACATTCTTGTTATCGCCGTTTGCAGGAGTTCTAACAGATCGTTGGAACAGGTATCACATATTGATTGCAACGCAAATATTAGCAATGGCACAAGCCATTATTTTAACTTGGTTAGTCTTTAACAAATCTATAGAAGTATGGCACATCGTACTATTAAGTGGTTTTTTAGGGTGCATAAATGCTTTTGATATTCCGGCGCGTCAGTCGTTTGTAATTAAAATGGTTGAAAAAAAAGAAGATTTGGGCAACGCCATAGCCCTAAATTCATCAATGGTAAATGGAGCCAGGTTACTTGGTCCGTCTATAGCAGGCATACTTATTGCCACAACAGGAGAAGGAATTTGCTTCCTGCTTAATGCTTTAAGTTACGTTTTTGTTATATGGTCGCTTTTGCTTATGAAAATTGAACCTTACAAAAAAAAGAGCATTACAAAGTCTGTTATAAAAGAATTCAAAGAAGGTTTTTCATATACATTTGGCTCCATTCCTATCAAATACATCATTCTTTTACTTGCATTGGTAAGTTTAATGGGAATGCCTTATACAGTATTAATGCCAGTTTTTGCCAAAGAAATACTTCACGGTGGGTCGCACACCTTCGGCTTTTTAATGGGGGCTTCAGGTTTAGGTGCTTTAACCGGGGCGCTTTATCTGGCTTCACGAAAAAATATTTCCGGCCTCGATAAAATTATCCCTCTGGCGGCCTCTGCTTTTGGGGCCGGGCTTATTATGTTTTCCTTTTCACGTTCTTTTCCATTATCTTTGTTATTGTTGGTAATGGTAGGTCTTGGTATGATGCTTCAAATGGCTTCGAGCAATACAATGTTGCAAACAATTGTCGATGATAAGCAACGTGGAAGGGTAATGAGTTTTTACACCATGGCATTTATGGGAACAGCTCCTTTTGGAAGTCTTTTAGCAGGTAGTGTGGCAAAAATTATTGGGATACCAAATACAATCTTAATCGGTGGCATATCCTGTATCCTGGGTGCGCTATTCTTTATCCGTAAACTTCCAGAAATTACAAAAGCTATCAATGCTCATAATTCTCATAATTCTTAAAAAACGAAAGGAGTAATATATGGCAAATAAAAAAATAAAAAACGAACATGGTAATGATTCATTACAGAATTTGAAACCTATCGTATTATTAAAACCAAAGCTTGATAAAGGAAAATCCGTATTAAAAGCATTAGAGAAACGGAAAACCATCCGTGAGGTCAGCGATAAAAAAATATCGTTGCAGGTACTTTCAAACCTGTTATGGGCAGCATGTGGGGTAAACCGTAAAAAAGGCCCGTTTGGTTTACCTAGCCGTACCGCGGCCTCTGCCAGCAACTCTCAGGAAATTGATTTATATGTGGCAATGAAAGAAGGGGCGTATTTATACGATGCGTTTCAACACAAATTGCTTCCAATTGTTGCTGAAGACCTCCGACCCTTGGCTATAGGCCATGGTCAGGTAAGTTTAGGTGACAAAGCCCCGGTTAGACTCATTTACGTTGCCGATATTAATAAACTTGCCAACACTGCCGGTTATCAGGAACCAGGCTTACAAAATCCCGAAGTCCAAAAATCGTATTTCTTTGTCGACACGGGCTTAATTGCAGGCAACGTGTATTTATTTGCAGCCTCACAAGGTTTGGCCGCGTGGTTTCACAATTGCGATAAACCTGCCCTTATAGAAAAATTAAACTTACGGGCAGACCAGCGGGTACTATTTGGCCAAACTGTTGGCCATCCGGCCAGAAAAGAATAGTAGGTTTTAAAATGTTTTAAAAATAAAAAAATATGGAATTATTAAATGCTTTAAAGTGGCGATATGCCACCAAGAAAATGAACGGTCAGGCCGTTTCGCAGGACAATGTAAATGCAATATTAGAAGCAGCCCACTTGGCACCATCGTCATCAGGCTTACAGCCATTTGAGATTATTGTGGTAACCAGTTCCGAGCTAAAAGAAAAAATTAAACCAATTGCCAACAACCAGTCGCAAATTACAGACTGTTCGCATTTGCTCATTTTTGCAGCATGGGACAATTATACAAAAGAGCGTATCAATGAAGTTTTTTCAAGAACGGTTTCAGAGCGCGGTGTGCCTGTTGATTCAATGGACGATTACAAAAACAGGTTAACAAGCCGGTACAGTTCTTTTTCGGCCGAACAAAATTATACACATGCTGCATACCAGGCATATATTAGTTTTGGCATAGCAATTGCGGCCGCAGCTGAGTTAAAGGTTGATTCAACCCCTATCGGAGGTTTTGACAATGCCGCTTTAGATAAATTATTAAATCTTAAAGAAAAAGGTCTGCGAAGTGTTGTATTGCTTCCACTTGGCTATAGGGATGCCGAAAACGATTGGTTGGTAAACCTTAAAAAAGTCCGAACCCCAAAAGCCCGTTTTATAAAGGAATTAAAATAAATAACCAGTTCAAAATAGAATTTAATATGGAACCAGACAACGAATTGAAAGAAATTTTAAACCCGGCCAAAACTGTCCTATTAATTTGGGATGTGCAAAACAGGTTGGTGCAAAATATTTTTAATACCCAATCATTTTTAGAAAACAACAAAAATGTTATTGCAGCTGCTAAGAAACACAACGTTCAGGTAGTATTTTCGAAAATTACCCCACTACCCGAAAATTTCGATTCGCCTGTTCGGAAATACTTTTTTAAAAAAAGGTTTGCATCTCAGCAGCAAGTTCCGAATGGACTCGATTTAACCATTGAGCCAACAGGCAACGATATTGTAATTCCCAAGAACACGGCAAGCATGTTTATTGGTACAAATTTTGAAATGCTTTTAAGAAATGCTGGTATAACCACAGTTGCAATAACCGGGATTGCCACAGAATTTGGAGTAGAATCAACAGCCAGGGATGCATCAAACAGAGGTTTTTTCCCAGTAATTATTACCGATGCTGTTTCATCCTATAATCAGGAAGCGCATAACCGATCTCTTGAAAATCTAAAAAATATGTCAATCCAATTAAAGTCCGAAGAAATCATTTCGCTTTGGAACCAATAATTTCAGTAAAAAGAACGTTTAAATTTACATTTAAAATATAGTGATATGGCATTAATGAGAGCTATTCAGGTACGCGCACCGGGTGCCGATTTCGAACTGGTTCAGAAAGAAATTGGCTCAATTTAAAATTTATGGGGAGAGAGGTGGGGTTTATTATCTTTGCCAGATGGAACCACAGACAATACTAAAATATATTCTACCCAAAGAAATTATAGAATGTATGCAAATGGGATGACTGGTTTTAACGTTGCGATGTCTTACAATGTGAAAAACGCCATCACTGGCACTTATCCTGCTTTTGCCGTGAACTATCCGGTTGCCCAAATAAGCAGGGGTAATCTTACAGGAGCTGCCACTCCTGCTGTAGTGTCTACTGTAGCAAGAACAATATAAAATAGGGTAGTCAGCTAAACACTGAACTACCCTATTTTACTTTGTAGCGAGATGGAGAATTGAACTCCAGACCTCATGATTATGAATCATAACTTATTATTTTTGGGTTTTTATTGACTACATATTAAACATACTGATTATCAATTTATTTTATAAACAAACTTATTTTTATTTATTTGATATTTATTGAATATTTATTATTTTTGTGTTGTCATATGTGTAGTCAACTATTATGCAAGCAACCACCTATATTTATTTTCAAAAAAGAGCTTCTAAAAGAACATCAGCCAACCTAATTCCAGTAAAATTATGCATCACATTTATGAGGGAACGTAAATACTATTCTATCACTCATAAATTGTCAAATAATGACTGGCAATTTTTATCCGTTGATGATATTCCAAAAGTTACTGATAAATCTCCTCGGGGCAAATATCGAGATATTGCCTTTGAATACAAAAAGATTATACAGGAGGCCGAAAATATCATTAATAATATACCCAATTTTTCATTTAACCAGTTTGAAGAAAGGTTTTATAACAAAACAGGATCCCGGGATAATGTCTTTTCGGCTTTATGGAACCACATACGGGATTTAAAGAATGAAAACAGGTTAGGTTATGCCAGTAGTTTTGAGAGTACATTACGTGCGATAAAAGAGTTTCATATAGGTAAAACATTTGATTTCAACCCAAGAAAAGATAAAATTGAAGCACGGGCAAAAATATACCTCGCGGGAAAAGAACTACGTTTTGTAGATATTACATCCAACTGGTTAAAGAAGTTTGAATATTGGATGTTAAAACATGGCAAATCAGAAACTTCAACAGGTATTTATATGCGAAACTTAAGGGTGGTTTTTAATATTGCTTTAAAACAAGGTGTTAATGTGCCTTATCCATTTGATAATTATAAACCTATTGGATCAGAAAGTCGAAAAACAGCATTAGAACCCTTTGAAATTGCGACTATACTAAATTATAAGACTGACCATCCACAAGAACAATTTTACAGGGATTTATTTATGTTATCATTTTTCTGTAATGGGGCAAATATGAGCGATCTTTGCCGCTTGCGATGGTCTAATATTCAAGACGGGCAAATACTATTCGAGAGGTATAAAACACGCCACAAACGTAAAAAAACGTTTATTGCCATTGAAATAACAAACACAATACAACAAATCATTGACAGGATAGGAGTACGCTCCATTGGTCATGATGGGTATGTATTACCGGTATTTGATCTCGGATGGGATGAGTCCCGTTGTTATGCTGAAATAAAGCAGAAAACTAAAGATTTAAATAAATATATTAGTCGTATTGCCATGGCTGTTGGAATAAAACAGCCAGTAACAAGCTATATTGCAAGGCATAGTTTTGCATCGATACAAAGTGCATCAGGATTGAGCACAATCAAATTAAAAGATTTGTTGGGTCACAGCTCCACTAGTGTAACAGAGGGATATATCAAGAGTATAGATAGGAAAACAAACAAAGCGATATCTGTTACCCTTGAAAGTACTATTAAAAACGCAACGCAATGAAGGAATATACTTTAGACGATAAAAAAATACGAGAGTTTTATTTCGAGGATTGGCAAATAACTCTTACAAAATTACCGGAGAAGTCTGGATTCATAGGTGCTAATGAAGAAGGTTTCGAATTGTATATTTCCCAAGAACAATGGGAACTTATTTTAAACAAAATAAAATTTGATTATTGGACATCAGTCAATGAATTATTCAAACGTGAAAAAGACAAGTTTGAAAAACAATATAACAATTCAGAGGATAAGACTGAATTATTGAAACGTGAAACTGATAAGTTTTATAGGTTATTCTATGAGAATAATTCAATCAATGATTTATTGCAAAAAGGGTGGGATAAGCCAATTAAACAGATATTTGAAGATACTATTTTGAAAGGACAAAGAATTTGGGACGGAACTTTACGACCATTCCAAACCCTAACAGATGCTTATTGGAAATATTACCAGTGGTTAAAAACACTCGGTAAAAAAGAAGAAATAACACCTTCTTATGTTGCATATCTTTTATTGCGTCTATTAGAAGCTGGACAATATAAAGTTTCGGATGAAAGCTATTATAAAGAACTCGGTAATAAATATGTAATTAATTCGGAAAGCCTAAAGACTCAATATAATAGAATATTAAAGAATAAAAAAACAATTAAAAGGATTCATGTTGAATGGGCTATTAAAGAAATAACAAATAATTGGAATAATAATAAGGCTCGCCAAGCAGCTGAAGACGATTTGTTAAGTGACAACCTAAAATAGTAACACGTTACGTAACGGTTACGCTTCTTTTTACCTGTCCATAGAGGTAGTTTTGTAATACTTAAACTTTTAGTATGACAGAACTAATTATTACCTCTCCCGATCAATTACGTGAGATAATCAGAGATGAAATTCAGAGGACAACACATCAACATCCTGAATCGGAAAAAGATAAACTCATGATCTTAGAGGAATTTCGCAAATATCTACCTGAGAATCCGGCTCGCCAAACAATTTATGGATGGATTAATAATCGTTTGGTACCTTACGAAAAGCATGGTAAACGCCTGTACTTTCGTAAGTCTGCAATTGATAGATGGCTGTCAAATGGTAGAAAAATCAGCTAATCATGATGGATGAAGGTTGGTTAAAAATACATAGGTGTCTATTAAAAAAATCTATTTGGAAATGTTCAACCCCTGAACAAAAAGTCATACTTATAACCTTACTACTGATGGCTAATTATTCAAGAAACGAATGGGAATGGAATGGTAATAAATATGAATGTAAATCTGGAGAGTTTATCACAAGTGCTTATACAATCATTGAAAAAGCGGGAAAAGGCATCTCTCGTCAAAATATCAGAACTGCATTGGATAAATTTCAAAAGTTTGGCTTTTTAACCTACGAATCAACCAACACATCAACTAAAGTAATTATCTGTAATTGGGGAACTTACCAAGATATCCCCCAAGTAACTAACCAAGTAACTAACCAAGTGGTAACCAACGACCAACCAACGACCAACCAACCGTTAACCACTATAGAAGAATGTAATAATGTAAAGAATGATAATAATCTAGTATTATTCCCTCCCTCCACTATTGAAAAATTTGATTTTGAAGATTTCATTAAACTGTTTAATTCTATTGTTAATGCCAAGTTCAGAGGGGATAAAAAGTCAAAATCACAATTCGAACAACGGTTAACAGAGGGTTATTCTAAAGAAGATTTAAAAATTGCAATACAGAACGCGTTTAACAATGATTATCACAAAGAAAATCCTCAATATTTAACACCTGAATTCATAACACGGCCTGATAAACTTGAAAGATATTTAAATATAAAAGAAAAAACCCCGGTGGGCGCCGGGGTTGGAAATAATTTTAAATCAAAACGAAATGGAGAAGATTATTCAGGAACCAGTTACTCACCCACGGGAACTGGTAAAGAATCAAGCTACTCACAATAGCAGGATTTCAGCAAAAATACAAAATCTTAGGAATCAATGGCAGGTTGAAGCCAAAAAAATTCTAAGCTTTCGAACCATAATTTTTAAAAACGAAATGACTTATCCGGAATTTTGTGAGCTTATGATTGCTTTCGGAAGTATTTCTATGGTTAGGCAAGGTGACAACCAGCGTTTCGAAATAGATAGCAAAAATAAAAAAATTATAATGCAACTCTACAAATACATTACATATAATCCTGATTTTGAAGGTAATCTTGACAAAGGGATTTTATTAACTGGTCCGTTTGGAACTGGTAAAAGTGTACTAATGTCCGCTTTTGCCTCGATCCTTACAGATTATGCAGATAGCGAAATTGGTCAGCGTAGAGGTGTGAAGGTATGCAAATACATCAAATCAACAGAAATTTTCAATGAAATTATTAGAAATGGGCGTGAATTACCAACCAAGTTGGTAAATACTGCCCTGGTAATTGACGAATTAGGCCGAGAGGCTATAAAGGCGAATGATTTTGGGAATGATAGACACCCTATAATTGATCTGATACAGGCACGCTATAACAAGGGAATAGTCACCCATGGGACATCCAATTTTAGTTGCCATGACTTAACGTCCATTGAGAAATATGGACCAATGATAGGTGATAGAATTAAAAGTATGTTTAATTTTCTTGAACTATTAGGCGATTCTCGTAGGAAGTAATAACCAAAATTATAAACCATGAATACAACAATTATTAAGGCTCAACCCACAACAGAGATACAAATGAATTTTTTTACAAACATGCAACATGGAAAGATACTGGTTGATATTGAAGGTATTTGCAATTATTATGGCAAGCCATACAAACAAATCTGCCAGGATGAAGATGCTATAAATGATATACTTGATCATTATACAGAAATGGTAGGTATGTTTGATTATAGGGCTCCATTTTAACAACCAAACTTTTATTATACATGAAAACAATAAACATTAAAAAAATTGAGATTATGCCTGAGGTTTCGAATGCTAACGAAGATCAGTTAATCCTTTGGGAGACTAAATGCCAAACTTATGTAAATAATGAAAATGAGAAAGCTTTTACTGGTTTAGGGATGCGATTTGGGGAAAAGGAAAATGATACTATGGTTTTATCTGTTAAACAAGCCATTAAATTATATAGTTTTCTGAAAGAGTTTCTCAGCGATAAATATCCGATAGAATTAATCAGTGGTTTCGATAAAAATTAATCAATAAAACAGATGACTATGGATATAAACATGGAATTACCCGAAGACGTTGAAAAAGACTTAAATATCTGGATCCACAAAAAGGAAAACCGGTCAATGGAATTAGCTGAAAAGCTTATTACAGGACTATACAAAGCCTATATGTTAATAAAAACCGATCTCATTGTGGAACAATGTACCCAAAAACAGACTATTTAACATAATCACTATTATAGTACAAACTTATAATAGATTTAATTGTCATAAAATTAACACTTTAAATTAATAAATTTATGGAAAACGCAGAATTTGAAAATAAGGTTAAAACTGAATTAGAAAAGATTAATTTTTATCTAATTCAATCAAAAGGAATGGTATTTAACGATATCATAACTAAGGATCGACAAAAACCAATTCAGGTTGATAATGTTGGAGAATATATTCGGAATGAATATACCGCTCTTATAAGGCCGGAGAATGAATTAAATCAAATTATCGATCGAAGTATCGGACAAAGCTTTAAATCTAAAGAAGAAATTTACAATCATTTAGTCTTAAAAGGATTGGAACCCCTCACAAAACCATTCAATGACGAGTATAGAAAACTCTGTGTAGAATCAAAAATAATGTAAACCCATTTAAAAAACAGATTATGATAAAGTTACCAAAACAACCATTAGACAGGCAGCCTTCGCCTGGTAAATTTTTTGGCAATAAAGACACTGCCAAAAAGTATGAACTTCGTTTAAACTGGATAGATTCTGTGGTTATCCGCGAATCAATTGAAACCCAAATAGGGCCGCTATCAACTGACGTTGCTGAAATCCCATCATCAGTACTATTTAAGCCATTTGACAAAAGCTTATTTGATACTCATGTAGAACAGGGGATGTTCGACAAACATAAAGTTGAAATTATTCACGATCCACGAAAACTCTAAAAATTAGATACTATGGAAAAGAAAATTTATTTTGAAAATGCCAAGCAGTTAAACGATATTGTTAAAGCCTGGGCAAATATTTGTGAAGTTGCAAGTCAGTTTATATCTGAGCATGCACGGCTTGGATTGGGAAATGTTACCAAAGCTGAGTTAAACAAAGTTATTAATTTATGCAAAAAGGTACCACCAATTGATCGGCAATCACGGATATTCAAACTCTTTGAAGAAAAGTATAAGACGATTGCCATTAAAGCATTGTACTTAAACAATATCGCACCAGCATTACATCAAAACATAGTAAAGAACAGTATTGAAAAAGACTTAGGCCAACTTTGCGTTTTAGGGTCACAGCTTCAAACTCTTTGTGAAGGCCAAGATTCAGAGATATTCAATTTTGAGCGTGTAACTATCGATTACAAAGAACAGAGAGTGTTTATGTCCGAAATCGAACAGTCAAAAATTAAAGAGTTTTGCACTGTCTTTATTGAAAGCAAAAAACAGGAACATTTTGCAGCTCTCCTTGAATCTGCTTCCGGGATCCTAAATGAAATGAACAGTCTATCTAAGGCAGGATCGGACATTATTCCTGATCTTATTTACTTTGAAGACAATGCGTTTTATGTCAATCCCTATGCTTTGAAACTTGTAAGATAAATGAGTAGGTAGGATTGCGATTTCGCAATCTGACTATTTGATTAAAAATTGAATAATATGGGTACTTTTTGGGATAATATAGGATATGCGGACGGAGTTCTATTTCCGATTAATACAGCTTTTTGTGGACCGTTAGGAATCTGGTTCAGTAATTCAGATTTCAATGCTGATAAAGATTTGGAAATTGAGCATGGGAAAGAAACCTTATTAGTCACAGCCAAATTATATGATCCTAACGGACGTGAACGTGATACTTCTAATTATTTTCAGATTGTCGACAAAAACAATTGTAAGTTGGTTAATGGTGGTGATCTGGATGAGGGTAAATACTTATTAATCTTAGAATATATGTCAATATAGATTTTACTCCTTAAAAATAACGAGCTTATAGTGCGGTAATTGATTCTAACTTAATTTTATTATTTTTGAATAAAAGCCAGGGGACGGCTTTAATTAACACCTTATATCATGCCGGGCCCTGCAATAAAATATGACGAATTATTTGATTTTCCTTCCTATTTAAAATCGATCGAAGAAGCTAAGAATGCTACTATTGATTTAGCAAACCAACTTAATAAAGTTGCTTCCCGAACAAATGAAGTGCTTGATAAATTATACTCAGGCGCTAAAGATAAAAAGATAGAAATTGTAAACGCTAAAGATTTCGATTCATTAAATAATATAAAGAAGTCTTTAGATGATATGGACCATTCAGCCTCTCAAGCCCGTGAGACTCTTGCAGGTTTTGGTAAAGTCAATAAAGCAACTGCCGATTCAATCGCAACTATGGAGGCCGAGGCTAAAAAACTCACAAAGGAATATAAATCGTTGAGTGAAGAGGAAAGAAATAGCGCTGAGGTAGGTGTTAAAAAACTGAGGCAAATAGCAGAATTAAAAACTGCAACCTCCCAATTTACCAATGAAGTTAAGAATACTTCCAAAGCAATAACTGCATCTGAGGGAAGTTATGCCCAATTGAGTAATGGGCTTAACAGGATGCGCACTGAATTGAAAAATATGCCAGGTGCTTTCGATCCGGCTACGGGTGCACTTAATAAAAACAATAAGGAGGCGGTTGCCTTATCCCAAAGAATTACACAAACCGATATGACTATTAAAAAGATTGACGCTACCATGGGTCAATTTTATAGGAATGTTGGTAACTACACTGAAACGACGGTATCGCTTCGTACACAACTTAGGGCAGTTACACAGGAACTTGCCGTAATGGAACTGGAAGGTAAACGCGGAAGTGAAGCGTATGATGTATTAGTGCAAAAAGCCGGAGAAATGCAACACGCACTTTCGAAAACTGGTGAAGAAATCCGGCGCACCGGTTCTGATACAAGAACTATTGAGGGAATGGTTGGTGTTTTTCAGGGTATAGCTGGAGCAGCTGCAATTGCTGAGGCAGCTACTCAATTATTTGGTGATGAAAATGATGATTTGGTAAAAGGAATTCAAAGCTTGCAGATTGTGCAAACTGCGATGATGGGCATTCAATCAATAGCTAATATGTTTCAAAAACAGAGTGCTGCAATTATCATGATTATAAATTTACAGGAAAAAATAAGAACAGTACAAACTCAACTACAGGGAGCCGCAGAATCAAAAAATATTGTTATTAGATATGCAGCTATTGTTGCTCAAAAACTTTTGAACGCTGCCATGAATGCTAATCCTGCCGGGATTTTAATTACTGCCTTAATTGCATTGGCTGGTGTGATTGTGTTACTTTCCATGAGGTCGAAGGATGCAGCTAAGGAACTTGAAACTTTAAATAGGATTCAGAATTCTCTTTATGAAAGTACTTATAAAGAAATTGAGTTATTGAAGATGGCTGGCGATGAAAGGACTACTGCAATTCAGGATCAGATAAAAGAAGCCAAAGCGGCTGGGGCAAGTCAACTTGAGTTAATGAATCTTGAAATAGAAGCGGCTGATGTTAGACGTAAGAATGCATCTATGATTCAAAGCCAGTTTTCCAGGACTAAAGACGATGTTGATATTTTAACGCGCCAATATGCCAGACAGCGTGAAGAAGTTGAGAAACTTGAATTAACTACTACTTCTGGGAATAAAAAGGGTAATGAACTTTTGGATCAAAAGAAAAAGGCAACTGATTTAGTATTTAATCGGTTAAAGGCTGTCATGGCCGCAAATAATGAATTTTCTGATGCTGATTTGGATTTGGATAATAAAAAATTAGAGCGATTACGTTTATTGAATGAGATTGATTTGAGGGATAAAAAGGCAACTATCGATTCTAAACTTGCTAAGTCTAAAGAAGAATCTCTGACTGAATTCAACTTGAAGGTTCAGTTAATGGAAAATGAGAAGGCTAAAACGTTGCTTAATGTTGATCTTACAGAGAAAGAACGTCAAGCCATCATTGATAAGTACGCCCGCGAAGAATCCGATTTGAGAAAGGAATTTGCAGAAAAGCAAAAAGAGAATGCTTTGAATGCTGATATTGCTTATACTGAGGGTAGGCTTGCTCTTGCTGTTAAAGGTTCTGATGAGGAATATAGCCTGAAAGAGGAACTAATAACTAAGCAATATAACCTCGATGTGGCCTCGGTTACATTTTCAATTCATAATGAAGAATTAAGAAAGGCCAAGCTCAAAGAACTTTACGATAAACAACTTGCCGATAAGCGCGACTTAGAAAAAGAAAAGCGACTTGCTGAACTAAATAGGGCTAACGACAAAGCTACCGGAGGTGAGAATCTTGAGATTATAAAGAACCAGGAAATTATAGCAAGTTCTCATAGTACCTTCAAAGAGATAAATGATGCTAGATTGGCCAATGAACAGCTTGTTATGCAAGGTATTTCGCGTGAGATGGCTTTTAATGAGCAAAAATATAAAGAAGGACTTATTACTCATGATGAGTATGAAAAGCGTAAAACTGAATTGACTATTGAAGGGGAGAATATCAGATGGCAAAAAACCCAAGAAATTGCTGAACGCGAAAAAGAGTTAAAACAAGCGGAATTACAAGTAATTACTGAATGTATTTCAGCGGCTAATTCTATATATAGCGATCAAATCGACGTTCGTATTGCACAAATAAACCAGGAAAAGGACATTGCTATAAAAGCTGCCGGAGATAATGCCAATGCCAAAGCACGTATCGAAGAAGAGTTTAATAGGCGAATAGCGCGAGAAAAGCGAAGACAGGCTAAAGCTGATAAAATAGCTTCACTCGCTCAGATTGCAATAAATACTGCTGTAGGTGTTACACAGACAATTGATAAATGGGGTATGCCCCTTGCAATTCCTTTTATAGCTGCGGCTATTGCAATAGGAGCAATTCAAGCAGCGATTGTAGCGGCAAAGCCATTGCCTCAATATCGACGTGGTATTAAATCCGCCCCGGAAGGTCCTGCTATTATCAATGATGAACCAGGTCCGGTTTATCGTGAAATGATCGTCAGGGATAATAAAGCCTATTTACCTGGCAAGCGCAACCAATTGGTTTATCTGAAACGAGGTGATAAAGTTATAAAAGCTGCTGAGACAAGAGGTATACTTACAAAACAATCGTTGGAATTAGACCGTCTGATCCAAGAACAGGCATTGAATGATTCCTTAGCCATTAAACTCGAATCCGGTAGAAAACTAGAGATAATGCAGAACATGGCAGGCGCCATGCAAGGAATCAAAATAGATGAAAAATCTATCGTTGATGGAATTGGGCGCCATCTTTCTAATCTGCCTATCGAACAACATAGTTGGGACGAACGCGGATATCGGAGAAGTACCAGGAAGGGCAACACCACAATTGTTAACCTCAATAAAAGAAATAGCTTATGAGTACCACATCATTATATTTACCGGTCTATTTCAAATTAATCTATACGGAAAATGGGCAGCAACAAACCTATTATCTGGAAGATGAACCCGTAGGATGGGATAAGGTGCCGATAATTCTTAAACGCGATGTCACATACCATGGGGTGAATTATCAATATACCGATGGTGATATCCAATTGGAATTTACTCCTGGCTTTGGAGGTGAAATTATCAAACAACTTTACGATAGCTACGGCCCTGATTTTATGATTACTTTTCAGTATGGCTATATAGATAATAGTATCGAAATTGTTGAGTTTGAGGGTAGATTAAACCTGATGAACAACTACAATTATAACCGTAAGGATAGCGTTATTTGTACTATCGAGACAAGCGGGTTTCATGCCAATTTGAATAGTCGCCTAGATACCAAAATCGATTTGTTTGAAAACAAAACTCTCGATTTTGCACAGATGCCCAACAGTCCAGCTATTAATTTGGAGTTGCATTCAAAAGGGATAAAAAAACGATTTGCCTGTAACAATGGAGATGAAGTTAGCCCGGAAGAACAAGAAGGAGATTTACCCCTGAATTTTTATTTTACGTTTAATACGACTGAAAATACAAAATCAGAATTTTTAACGCTTCTTGGAACTATTAATGATACTTGGTCTGATCCTCCATATCATGGACAAAACAAACTTCCGGTATGGGAAATCAAAGAGCCAGGCGAATACAGGTTTAATATTTACGCTAAATTCAGTATTGGCGGTTATTTGCTCTGGAACGGATGCATTTTACAGAACGGGAAGGTCCAAGATGTGAATTGTTATGTTTTATTGCGAATTGAGGATAGTGAAGATAACCTGAAGAGCGAAACAGAACTTTACTCCAACCATTGGCATAATGGGTTTGATATTTATTTTGCTAAAATTGGCGGGTACGAAATGAATGTCAGCAACATCATTGTTAATCTTGCGAAAGGCGACAAGGTGTATATATACGGACACTATAACTTTACTACTTCAGGATGTAGGGGGGATATCATACGTAAAATAAGGACAACTCGGATAACAATAGATGTACTTGCTATTACCCAGCTTCAAAGTTCAACAGCCCAAGCGTTTTTTGTTTATGAAGCCATTGAAAGGGTAGTCAATTCTATTACTGGCAAACAAAATGCTATATATTCCGATTATTTCGGCAGGGAAGATATTGGGTATGGAATCAATGGGCCAGGATCTCTTTTTACAATTTTAAATGGGTTCTTGATTCGCAAATTCATTCAGAACAATGTTCCACTACGAAAACTTACAACATCTCTCAAGGAATTATTGTCCTCGCTTATAAGCATATTTGCTATAGGTTTGACTTACGAATACATAGATGGAAACCAAACCGTCAGGATTGAAGATAAAAACTACTTTTTTCAACCCAATGAAATTTTGATGATCGAGGACTGTTCGGAATATTCAGAAGAAACGGCAGATGAATTTGTTTATAATGAAATCGAAGTTGGATATAGTAAATTCCCTGAAGAGGGTGAGTATATGCTCGATGAATTCAATACAAAGCAGGAATATTCAACCCCTATTAAGACCAACAAAAATAAGTTATCATTAATATCAGACTTAATTGCCTCTGGATATGCAATTGAATTCACCCGTAGGCTGCAGTTCGAAGACGAACCAGTAGACTCTTCAAACTATGATGATGATAATTTCATCATTGCAGCCAGGTTAGTTGGTGACCAATGGAAATCTGAAAAGAACGAAAGCTTTACCGTAACAAATGGCACTATCTTCTCACCGGAAACGGCGTACAACCTTAGGATCACGCCTAAGCGAAATTTATTCAGATGGGCACAGTTTATAAACGGTGGTTTATTTTGGTGCAAAAATACGGATGCGATTAAAAACACCTTTTATAAAAACAACGGAGACGCCGAAACTTTACTAACCGGTGAGACCAAAAAAATAAAAGAAAAAGCAGATATCATATTGACGGATTTCGATGGACGTAATCACTACTTTAAACCGATTTGGATACATTTTAAATGTCGGTTAAGCCCAGATCAGGTGCGGCAAATTAAAGAGGCCCATACCGGATTGGACGAGGCTCACAAAAATGGATATATTTCAACCAAAGATATGGACGGGAATATTGTATCCGGATGGCTATACGAGCTTAGTTATTCCCCAGCAAGTGAAGCAGCAACTTTCAAATTGCTGAAAGCTGATATCGTATCCAGTGGGGTTCCGATGAGCTGCTCGGATTTTGCTGATTATACATTCTGGGACTTTGAAAACAAACCAATCCCAGATTCAATAGAAGATTGTATTTTTGCTAACTTTGACTAAAAACCATGCTGAAACGCTTGTTAATAGAGCAACCCGTGAAACGTGTAGGATCATATCCTAATCATGAAATTTTCGTACAAGTAATGAACGGAATGGAGGTTCATATATATATTGATAAGCAAACAGGCAAAAAAAGAGTTGATACTCAGGATTTATCTCTAGCCCTGGGGTTCAAAAATGAAGAGGGAATGCTTGCCAGCAATGATTTTCTCGACCTAATGAATAGCTACAAAAAACAGACTGGAGAATTTCCCTATACGGTAGTTAATAACAAAGATTTATAGTTATGGAACTTGACTTTAATAAAGCGCTTGAAATACTTTTTGCGATCGGGATAAGTGGATGGTTATTATTCACCATTATCGCAGCCTTGAAAAGAAATTCAAAAAAAGGGAACAGTGGAAAAGGCTAAACTAACACCAAAACAGAGGTTATTCTGTGAATACTATATCGAATTAAGGTGTAATGGTACACAAGCTTATAAGAAGGTCTTTAATCCAAAGTCTGAAGCTACTGCCATGTCAAATGCATATAGGCTATTAAAAAATAAACATGTCAGTGCCTATGTTAAAAAATTGCAAAAAGAAGTCATAAAAAAAGTTGAAATATCGAGGGAACAGATCATTTCAGAATATGTAAAGCTCGCTTTTTCGAACATCACAGATTTTATTGAATTTGATGACCAGAAAGTAAAGGTAAAACCCTCGAAGGAACTTTCTCCTGGGAAACTTTCCGCAATTTCTGAGGTTGTAAAAGTAGCGGGTAAAAATGGGAACTACGTAAAATTGAAACTACATGATAAAAAGGCAGCATTAGATTCACTGTCAAAAATATTCGGATATTTTGCACCGGACAAACTTAATTTAGGAATTGACTTCAACCAATTGCCAGATGAACAATTAGATTTGATTATCAATAAATTAATTAATAAAGCAGAAAATGGACAGGGCCAATAAGATAAGACTCTTACAGGATATTGCAGCCGGTAAGCGAACTATAATAGATATATTACCGCAACACTCGGTTTTAATTAGATGCAAGTCCGGTTATAAATCAATGTCTACGGGAAGGGTCTTTAAATTTGATTTATCAGACCTGCCAACTTATTGTATTGATAAAACATGTGTTATCCTCCCAGAGAATGGCCGGGAACATAAATTCGATTGAATGCTTAGAATTGCTTAGTTTTTTTGTTTTAGCCATAGTCCCCGGTCGGGTTAGAAATAATCAGGCCGGGTTTTATTTTTTTTGAAGCTCATCTAACTTATCACTCAAATATTGAAACCACTTTTGTTGATTGTCTAATTGATCTCGTTGGTAATCGGTTTGATCCCTTTGCTGTCTTAAGATCACATCAATACTTAAAATAAGTATACACCAAAAAAGACCTCCACCGATGTAAGCAAAACTTAAAATTATATTGGTTTCAGTTACGGTAATACCTATAAGGGCACCGGCCAAGGCAAATAATACTGCAAATACTATCAATAATGCTGATAAAATGTTGATGTAAGTTTTCATAGTTGCTCTTTTTATAAATGTTTGATTTAAAGATAATAAAAAAGCTATTATGAAAAAAGTCATAATGGTAATTTGTCAATAAAAGACAGTAAAACAATTAAATATTTACACTTAAAGTTAAATAAATCAATATCTTCACTATTCATTTTTTGTAGTATTGTCACAAATGCCACTGAAATGGCAAACAGGACAATTTGCTAACCGAAATATTTTTTCATCATTTTTATAAACTAAGTCATTGATATATTTAGCATTAAAAAACATAATTTGCTAATTATTTTCTAAACTTCTTTCAAATACAACACAATTGCTTTGTTTTCAATTGATTTAATCGGCCAGATTTGCTAATTTAGTTAACATAAATAATTGATATTTAATTAATTAATGTAATATTTTTTGATTAATTTCACTTCATGTTTAACAAATACTTTATATTATGGGCAACAATTCAAATATTAATCAGCAGGATTCGAGTGTAAGGGAGAATGTTCTTGACAAACTCCTGGATGAACTGTATTATTTGGCAAATGAAGCCAATGATCTTCGTTGCGAATTTTTTTTCGCAAAGGATAGAGTTATGGAGCTCTTAAGTATAATAGCAAATCCTGATGTTTCCAATCAATTTAGGGGGAATGATCGTAAGGAAATGGGACCATTTTTAAATAGGTTGCATTCTTTTTTAACTGTTATTTCGGAAAGTGATGACATTCATCAGACAATAAAAGATTATGTTAATGAGAATTATTGAACCAACTAAAATTCATTATTATGGAAAAGACTGATATATCACCAAAAGAATTGGAACAAGTTGAGAAAAGCTTTGCTTTGTATATTGAAAGGCAGACTAAAAAACAAACACCAGAAGATATTGAATCTCAATATCATCTTGAGGTAATGGACATGCTTGAAATTTTTGAGGAACTAGATGAATTTTTAAACAACCGAACTGCCAATTTTTTCAATGAATTTGCGGAAATGTATAGATTGGCAACAAAAAACACTGATAAGGATTCATTTAGTAAGGTCTCTAGAATTTATAGTGCATTAAATACATTAGCTGCCGTATTAACCAGCCACCGTCACTTAATACGAGCAAAAATTAAAGAATATGAAGCGTTGAATGAAAACGTTGAAAAGTATTTTTTTGGAACAACAGCTGACTGATGAAAACAGAACAAATAAAAAAAGAATTAAAAGCTATTCAGGGAGCTTGCCGACTTATTACTGATACGGTGACGGGGTTGCTGGAAGAACTTGAAAAAGAATCGCCGTCCAACCCTCGTAAACGCAGGAACTTGAAACGTGAAAGGATAATGGAATACGATAATTATCTGGCAACTCATAAACTCCCTAAAAAAAGAGATCAAAAATAAATTGGTACTGCGGAGCTACCATCAAATCATTTTTTCAAATAACTGATTATTAAGGGTTGACAGTCGAGATGATTGCCGACCCTTTTTATTAAGAAACTCTGTGCCGGCATTTGTGTTGTCAAAAAACAAGGACGTTATATTTTTATTGTTATAACTACCTCATTTACTTTGTAGCGAGATGGAGAATTGAACTCCAGACCTCATGATTATGAATCATGCGCTCTAACCAACTGAGCTACCTCGCCAGATTAGGTGTGAGTGTGGGTATGGTTTTAAAGCCCCGGCGACCTTCCCGATACGAATCGGGACGCTCTAACCAACTGAACTACCTCGCCATATATTATATTTGTGGCTGCAAATATAGTATTTTATTCATTTTTCTAATTTGAATATACGTTTTTTTCTTCCGTAAAATTTAAAATTTTAAAAAATCAAAAGAAAACTTCTTTCATTTGCATTCATTATGATTTTTCTTATATTGCATCCACTCTTTTAACCAAAATCCTTTCATGAAAATAAAATATATTTTGGAATATCCCATGAATTGCTCACCGCTTGTGCTGTATCCTCGTTTGAGCACAGCAGGGGGCTTAGCTGAATGGTTTGCTGAAAATGTAAATGTTGATGGCAAATATTTCGTTTTTTATTGGGAGCACACTGCACAAAAAGCCGAAGTCCTTCAAAAAAAAGATAATTATTTCATTCGTTTTCATTGGATTGATGATCCTCAGGAAAATACTTTTTTTGAATTCAGAATTGTTACAGACGAATTGACAAGTGATCTCTCCTTAATTATTACCGACTTTTGTGAGGAAGATGAGAAGGGAGATGCTGGTGATCTTTGGAATTCACAAGTTTCAGGCCTGAAGCATTGCGTTGGTGTGTAAAATAATCTTAACTTTGTAAACGATTTTTTATCACATGCACTTTATCAAACGTTTTTACTGTGAAACGATTATATAAATATCTTATCACTTCATTTCTGGGGCCTTTCATTCTTACCTTCTTTATTGTAATATTCCTATTGCTGATGCAGTTTTTATGGAAGTATATTGAAGACTTGGCTGGCAAAGGTCTGGGATTTGGCGTGCTTGCCGAGTTAATGTTTTATGTTTCTGCAAGTCTTGTTCCTATGGCTTTACCACTCGCTATTTTGTTGGCATCTTTGATGACACTTGGTAGTTTGGGTGAAAACAACGAACTAACTGCTATGAAAGCATCGGGAATATCACTGCAACGAATTGTTGCCCCGCTTGTTTTGTTCAGTGTAGGATTATCCCTTTGTGCCTTCTTTTTCGCGAATTATATAGTTCCTATTACCAATTTGAAAATGACATCGCTCATTTATGATATTACTAACCAACGACCTGAATTACAAATTAAAGAAGGGATTTTTTACAATGGGATAGAAGGTTATAGCGTTCGGGTTGGACAAAAAGATTACAAAACCAATCTTCTGCACCACATAAAAATTTACGATCATACCCAGGGCGATGGTAATTCGAGGTTAACTATTGCTGATTCCGGTTATATGAAAATTACTTCAGACAAAAAATATCTTATCGTTACTCTATATCAGGGTTACAATTACAGTGAAGAAGCTGAAAACCATCGTCAACGTTATAATAGAAGGACTTACCCTTATCGCCGTGATAAATTTGCTAAGGAGGAACTCAATATCCCATTGGTGGGTTTTGGGCTTAACAGGTCTGACGAAAATCTTTTTAAGCAATCATCAAAAATGTTGAGTATAAGGCAATTATCGCATATTGCAGATTCACTCCAGCGGGAATTGAACCAACGATCACATTTACTTTACAAAAGCCTTCTATATTCACAAATTATCCGGTTTAGGCCAACGACCTCTCATAATAAAAATTTTCGGGATACGTTAAAAAAAGAGTCCATTAAAATCGCATCATTTGATTCACTTTACAGCCAATTACCGGTATCTGAAAAAAGCGGCGTTTTAGGACAAGCATTATCTTATGCGCGGGATTCGAAAACTTACATTGCTTCAACCGCTACTTTCAGTGATAATTATGTTTACCGTATTCGGAAAAACCAAATAGAATGGTGGCGTAAATTCACATTATCTATTGCCTGCTTTATTTTCTTTTTTATAGGGGCTCCTTTAGGCGCTATAATACGTAAAGGAGGCTTAGGTATGCCGGTAGTAATATCAGTATTATTCTTTGTAGTTTATTACGTAATTTCGCTTTTAGGAGAAAAATTTGCCAGAGAAGGTATGATAAATACCGGATTAGGTATGTGGTTTTCAGCCATCGTGTTATTACCAACCGGTATTTTTCTTGTTCGTAAAGCAACCAGGGAATCGGCAATAATGAGCACCGATACTTATCTGAATTATATTAAAATATTGGTCAAAAGTTTCGACCGATTTAAGCGGCATCATACTTCGGTTCAGCAATGAGGATACTTCAGCTTTGTACCAAAGTTCCATACCCACCTAAGGACGGAGGTGCAGCTGGTATTTTTGTTTTTACCAAAGCATTTTCAGCCTTAGGACATATAGTTGATGTATTGGCAGTTAATCCACCGAAACATTTTATAAATAAGTCTGAGTTTACTCATTTACCTAAAGCCATCAAAATCTATCCTGTCGAATTTGACACTAGTCCCCATTGTTACAAAGCATTGCGAAACCTGTTATTGACAACCATGCCTTACCAGGTAGAACGCTTTATTCATTGTAACTTTACCGATCATCTTATCGAAATCCTTGCTATATCGAAGCCCGATATTGTACAGCTCGAAGGAATATATCTTTGTCCTTATATACCTCTAATTAGAAAACACTCCCATGCGAGAATAATTCTTCGTGCCCATAATATTGAGCACAATTTATGGTACAACATTGCGAATAACGAATCCAATTTTTTAAAGCGAACGTATTTAAAAATACAGTCTTCACGTCTTAAAAAATATGAAATCGAGCAACTTACAAAGGTCAACGGGGTTACTACGGTCACTGAATACGATTTTTCTATTTTAAAAACGTATCAGCCAAAAATAGATGCCAAGGTCATTCCTTTTGGGGTGGAGTTAGAAAATCAATCTTTGACAAAAGATATAAACTTAGAAGCTCTTTTCTTTATTGGGGCGCTTGACTGGATGCCTAACCAAGAGGCAATTCAATGGTTTATTGGGTCGGTTTGGCCGCGTATTTACCAACAGTTTAAGTCTCTCAGGTTTCATATAGCTGGGCGAAATTCTCCTTCGTGGTTGTCGTCTTATTTGCAGAACCAACAGGGAGTTGTATTTTATGGTGAAATTTCTGATGCTCAATTATTTTTCAACAAATTCAGTATCATGGTTGTACCGTTATTTTCAGGTGGCGGAATAAGGGTAAAAATTATTGAGGCCATGCAACAAGGTAAAGTTGTAATTGCCTCATCGAAGGCTGCCGAGGGTATTCCGGTAGTGTCGGGTCAACACCTTTTACTTGCTGATACCATTGATGAATTTGTGAATCAAATCAGTTTACTTCTTTCCAATGTTAATCTTATTAAACAAATATCCTATAACGCAAAAGAACTTATTCGTGAAAAATTTAATATTTTAGCTATAACTTCAGATTTGATCGATTTTTTCAACAACGTAGAAAATGGTTGATATTATTTTTTTTTGGTTCCCGCTATTTTTGCTTTTTCATTCGTATGTTGTATTTCCGGTAATGCTTCATTTACTGGCAAGACGTAAAGATGATAGTGAAATTATATACAACCAGAATGATTTATTGCCATTTGTATCTGTCATATTATCCGTGTACAACGAGGAACAAATAATTGAACAACGTATACGCAATATATATGCATCCAACTACCCAATTGAGAAATTTGAGGTATTAGTGGGTTCTGATGGATCTAACGACCGGACTAACATTATTCTTCAACAATTACAAAATGAATTTTCTTCACTAAGGACTTTTTTATTTAACCAACGGAAAGGCAAAGGTAACGTATTAAACAGCATTGTTGGCGATGCCAACGGAGAGATACTGATTTTGACAGATGCCAAAGTGCAATTTTCACCACAAGCTGTCTTCCAGCTAATCAAGCATTTCCGCAATGCTGAGATAGGCATTGTGGGAGCGAATATTATAAATCGGTTTACCCGAAAGGATGGTATTTCAGTGCAAGAAAAACGGTTTATGTCACGAGAAATTGCCATAAAACACAATGAAGGAAAGCTTTGGGGTATAGTCATGGGCGCTTATGGCGCTTGTTATGCTATTCGCAGCGAATTATTCATTACAATACCGTTGAATTTCGCCGTAGATGATTTTTTTATTACACTCAATGCCATGGAAAATGGAGCAAAAGGTATTATTGAATTGAACGCTATTTGTTATGAAGAAGTTCCTAACCTGATGGCAGAAGAATTTCGTAGGAAAGTACGCATTTCGAGTGGGAATTATCAAAATTTGAAAGCTTTTATTCATTTATTGTTAAAGTTTAACCCATTAAGTTTCTGCTTTTTTTCGCATAAAGTGATCCGATGGATTGGACCTTTTTTACTGCTCGTTTCCTTTATTTCGAATATAATGATTTTATCTCATTCAAACTTTTACTTGTATACCCTTGTTATACAACTTGTATTACTTGTTGTCCCTTTATTTGATTTTTTTCTTCATAAAATTCATATTCATATTATAACTTTGCGGTTCGTTACACATTTTTACTCAATGAACCTGGCTTTGTTGATAGGTTTTATTAAATACTTGAAAGGAGTTAAAACAGATGTCTGGGAACCGACCAAGCGCGAACACTGAAAAGCTAAATAGCATCAAGGAAGCAATTGATGATATTCGCAATGGCAAAATGGTAATTGTTATTGACGATGAAAACCGCGAAAATGAAGGGGATTTTGTTGCTTCTGCCGGGCTTATTACTCCGGAAATAGTGAATTTTATGGCCACACACGGACGAGGTCTTATTTGTGTTGCTTTATCGGAGGAACGTTGCAAACAACTCGACCTTAATTTGATGGTATACAACAGTAATGCACTGAAGGAGACTGCTTTTACTGTTTCTATCGATTTGATTGCCCCAGGTATTGCTACTGGAATTTCGGCCTCAGATCGTTATCGTGCCATCAAAGCTTTAGTGGACCCTGCAACCAGGCCTACGGATTTGGCTCGTCCTGGCCACATTTTTCCGCTTATTGCTAAGGATAAAGGAGTGCTTCGCAGGACAGGCCATACTGAAGCAGGTTTAGACCTTACCATTTTGGCAGGGCTTACTCCAGGTGCAGTACTGGTCGAAATTATGAATGAGGACGGTACTATGGCCAGGCTTCCTCAATTGATGGAAATTGCAAAACGTTTTGGGATCAAGATAATTACAATAGAAGATTTGATCAAGTATCGTCTTCAACGTGAGACATTGATTAAACGAGGGGAGAAAGTAAAATTACCAACGAAATATGGCAATTTTGAATTAATACCGTTCGTTCAGCTTTCTGACAATCTTGAGCACGTTGCACTGATAAAAGGTGAATGGACTAAGGACGAACCCGTGTTGGTGCGGGTGCACTCATCTTGCGTTACTGGTGATGTTTTCGGATCGTATCGCTGCGATTGCGGCTCCCAGTTGCACCAGGCTATGCGACAAATTGAAAAAGAAGGGAAGGGCATTCTTCTTTATATGAACCAGGAAGGGCGTGGTATAGGTTTGTTTAACAAAATTATGGCATACAAACTTCAGGAAGAAGGTCGCGATACTGTTGAAGCCAACCTCGATCTTGGTTTCAAGGCCGATGAACGTGACTATGGCGTTGGTGCGAGCATTCTTAGAGAACTCGATTTGGGAAAAATTCGTCTTATGACCAATAACCCCAAAAAACGGGCTGCTTTGGAAGGGTATGGTCTTCAAATTGTCGAAAATGTTCCGTTGGAAATTGAACCCAATGAGCACAATGAATTTTATCTCTTAACCAAAAAGAACAAAATGGGACATTTCCTGGAATTAGTAGAGAAACCGGGAAAAGAGAAATAACATTAATGTGCCAATGTCTCAATATGACAATGAGACAATGGAATAATTTGCTACAAGCTGCAGGCTACAAGCAGTATGTATCAGCTTGCAGCTTAAGAATTTTGAACCTTGAACTAATACAAATGCCTTCAAAAGATTTCAGAATTGTATTTATGGGCACACCGGAGTTTGCAGTGGCTTCGTTAAAAGCGTTGCACGAATCCGGTTCTAATATAGTAGCTGTTGTCACTGCGCCTGACAAACCTGCCGGGAGAGGCCAAAAACTGCAAGAATCCGATGTGAAGCGCTATGCCAAAGATATTCATATTCCTGTTTTACAACCTGAAAAATTCAAGGATCTGCAATTTATCAGCCAGTTACAATCATTTCGTCCCGATTTACAGGTAGTGGTTGCTTTTCGTATGTTGCCAGAAGTGATTTGGAGCATGCCGCAATGTGGCACCATTAACCTTCATGCTTCCTTGCTTCCACAATACAGGGGCGCCGCACCTATCAACTGGGCTATTATCAATGGTGATAAAAAGACAGGAGTTACTACGTTTTTTATTGAAAAGGAAATTGATACTGGTTATCTTATTTATAAGGAAGAAGTTGATATAGCAGAAACCGATAACGCTGGTACGCTGCATGATAAATTGATGAATGCAGGCGCTAATCTGCTGGTAAAAACTATTACTGCCATCGAATCTGGGAATTATCCCAAAACTTCTCAAGCTTTGGCTTCTTCAGAGGAAACTATGTTAAATGGCGCCCCAAAAATTTTTAAAGAAGATTGTAAAATTAACTGGAACAAAAATATAGACGAAACATATAATTTCATTCGTGGTCTTTGTCCTTATCCTACCACCTGGACCGTTTTTGTTAACCAGCAAACCAATGAGCAAATCTCGGCCAAAATATTTGAGACAGAAAAGGAGCCATCAAAGCACAGTTTATTGCCTGGTACCATTGTTTCCGATGAGAAACGATTTCTAAAAATTGCTTTAAAAGGAGGTTTTCTGAAAATCAAAAATCTGCAGCTTGAAGGAAAGAAAAGGCTCGATATTGAAGAGTTCCTTCGAGGATTTAAAGATATAGCTTCTTATAGGTTTATGTAAGAATCGTAGTTTTCAGGTTAATGATTATAAATTACTATATAGGCAAATAACTCCATGACACTATTTAAAAAGTCAGGAAATCGAGCGTAGTCAAGAAACTACGCTCAGCGCTCCGGCTTGATGTCCAGAGCTATTTATTTGTAAATTTTAACTCTTCTGCAATTTTCCCAAGTATCTTCAATCCTCTTTCAATCTCACTGCTCCATGGTTGACCAAAGCTTATACGAAGGCAGCTTGTGTATATGGGCTGTAATGAAAAGATATGCCCCGGAGCTATGGAGATGCTGTGCTTAATTGCTTCCTGGTGCAAACGGAAGGTGTCAATATTTTTGTTTAATTCTATCCACAGCACAAAACCTCCTTGAGGGCGAGATACACGGGTATCATCAGGAAAAAATTCCATGATGGCCTGAATATATCGTAAGCACTGGGTATATAGCATTTTTCTCATTGTTTTTAGGTGATATTCATACCTACCATTACCAAGAAAATAAGCCAATGCTGATTGTGTGATAGTTGTAGTCGGACCTGAGTATGAAACCTTGACATTTCTTGCTTTTTCCAGAAATTTGCCCGGAATAGTCCATCCTATCCGATAACCGGGTGCTATTGATTTTGTTATAGACGTGCAATAAAGAACCATGCCGTATTTATCATACGATTTGCAGGTTCGGGGACGCTGAGTGCCAAAATAGAGTTCGCCATAAATATCATCTTCAATCAAAGGTATTTCAAGCTCTGCAAGCATTTCTACCAATGCTTGTTTGTTTATATCGGGCATACAGCATCCAAGCGGATTATTGAAATTAGCAATGAACAAACATGCCCTGATGTTAAATTTCGAAATGCTACTTTTCAAATATTCCAAATCGACACCTGTCTCCGGATCAGTAGGAATTTCTACTGCTTTTAATCCCAGCAATTCGAGTATCCGGAAAATTCCAAAAAATGTTGGACTTTCAATTGCAACGGTATCACCTGGTCTGGTAGCAGCTTTAAGGCAAATAACCAGCGCCTCGCTGCAACCTGATGTTACAATAATATCACCCTCTGAAACTTGTCCCTGCCAATTAAATGCCAGCTTCGATATTTGCCTTCTTAATTCAATATTACCTTGCGTGTGTTCATAATTGGTACAACTGTCTTTGGTTTTCCTTATTGCACTGACGATTGCTTTGTTAAGCTTTGCCACAGGAAGCAATTCCATTGGCGGGATAGCTAACGAAAAGCGGATAATATTTTCACTATCAAGATCCTTGTAAACACGCGAAACAATTTCGTTCACGCTAACAGCGCTCTCTATTGTTTCCGGTTCATATTTTTGTGGAAGTTTTGGTTTTTTTTTGGGATTGTACCGGACATAATAACCCGATTTTGGCCTTGACTCAATTAATCCTTTGCCTTCCAGCGAATAATATGCTTGAAATGCAGTTGACATGCTAATTCCCTGCTCTTTGCTCATGATTCTTACGGAAGGTAGTTTATCGCCAATTTTCAGCACACCGTCAAGTATCAACTTCTCAATATTATTAGCAATCTGCTGATAAATATGTTGCCCGTTATTGCCTATTGTTGTTTTCATTATACAAATCTGATATGGTTAAAAATATAAAAACTGAATCTGTTTTAATATTGCAAAATAATAGAAATTTGCAGTAAAAACATCATTAAATTTAAGTTTTATGTTCACAACACCTGAAATAAGCATTCACAAGTCAAGCGCCAGCCGGATAGGAGAAGTTGATTTTAATAGCCTGGGTTTTGGTAAAGAGGTAACTGACCACATGTTCGTGGCCGAGTACAAAAATGGTTCGTGGGATAATGCCCAAATTCTTCCTTTTGGCAAGTTTCCAATTGCCCCTACAGCCTTGGCTTTTCATTATGGGCAAACCGTTTTTGAAGGAATGAAAGCTTTTCGCATGGGCGATGGGAGAATTTCGATTTTCAGGTTGGATAAACATTACCAGCGGTTAAATACTTCATTGCAGCGTATGTGCATGCCAACCATACCTTACAAATTGTTTGCCGATAGTATTGCAGAATTAGTAACCCTTGACGAGGCATGGGTAAAAAATGTTAACGGTTCATCTTTATATATCAGGCCATTTGTAATTGCAACTGAAGAACGTTTTGGAGTCCACGTGTCTGATGAGTATAAGTTTATAGTATTTGCCGGACCTGTAGGCGATTATTACTCAAAACCCTTACGGGTTAAAATTGAAGATACCTATATTCGTGCCGCTAAAGGTGGTACAGGTTTTACTAAATGCGGCGGTAATTATGGTGGGGCATTTTATCCAGCCCAGCAAGCTAAGCTCCAGGGTTTTGATCAGGTATTATGGACAGACGGCACGGATGAACTCAATATTGAGGAATCAGGTACCATGAACATTATGTTTGTAATTGATGGGGTGGTAATTACTCCATCTTTGTCAGATACTATATTAGATGGCGTTACACGTGATTCGTTATTGAAGCTGGCCTCTGACTTGGGTTATAAAACAGAACAGCGAAAGATAAGCGCATTGGAACTGAAAAATAAATTTGAAGAAGGAAAAGTACAGGAAGCATTTAGAACAGGCACAGCTGCGGTTACTTCACCGATTTCCGTCATTCATATTCAGGGCACTGATTACCATTTGCCTGAATATGCAGATAACAACTTTATCA
>Ga0182027_10001672_pt1 | contig 36702 bp, 37 predicted proteins | sample 712E1DmetaG_FD_121300 | JGI IMG/M metagenome (GOLD analysis project Ga0182027, IMG submission 121300) | Permafrost microbial communities from Stordalen Mire, Sweden - 712E1D metaG (Illumina Assembly) | ecosystem: Environmental > Terrestrial > Soil > Wetlands > Permafrost | place: Sweden...
AAATGAAGGAGCAAGTTCTTGATTCTATGGAGCTGGAAAGAGAAAGAGGCATCACTATCAAAATGCAACCGGTCCGAATGGAGTACAAAGTAAATAATGAAAATTATGTCCTAAATCTTATTGATACCCCGGGTCATATTGATTTCTCTTATGAGGTTTCTCGCGCTCTTAAGGCCGTAGAAGGGTCTATTTTGCTTGTAGACGCGACTCAAGGAGTCCAAGCACAAACACTTACCACCTTACAAATGGCTCGCGATTCCGGGCTTGTAATAATACCGGTTCTTTCAAAGATTGATTCACCGCTTTCTCGAGTTGATGAAATTCGAATGGAAGTAGCATTGCTTCTTGATATTGACCCGGATTCTATTTTGTTGGTTTCTGGAAAAACAGGAGAGGGTGTTGTTGCTTTGCTTGAAGAAATTATAAAAAGAATTCCTCCTCCACATGTTGAAGAAAATTCTTTACTGTCAGAGAACACGGGAAGGGCCCTGGTTTTTGATTTTAAATACGACAATCATCGAGGAGTTATAGTTTACGTGCGTGTTTTTGATGGAAGTTTTGAAAAAGGGGAATCACTTTTATTTGCAGTTTCTTCGGAGAAATTTATTTCATTGGAAGTTGGAACCTTTTCTCCGGAAGAAGAGCCACGAGAAAAAATAAGTAACGGCGAAATTGGTTACATTATTACAGGTATCAAAAAACCCGGAATCGCTTCAGTGGGAGATACAATTACTTATCTCAAAAAGCCAATGCCAGCGTTGCATGGTTATAAAAAACCAAGTCCAGTAGTTTGGTCATCAATATATCCAGAGAGTCAGGATGATTTTCCAAATTTGAAGCTTGCTTTGGGCCGTTTACGTTTATCAGACTCATCTTTCTCATATGAAGAAGAAACTTCGGGAGCTCTTGGTCGAGGATATAGATGTGGATTTTTAGGCATGCTCCATATGGAAATAATAACGGAAAGACTAAACAGAGAATTCAATTTGGAATTAATTGTTACAATGCCGTCTATTACTTACAAAGTATTACTTCGTAACGGCAAAGAAGAAACAATATATTCTCCTCATCTTTTCCCTGAAGATGGAACTATTGATAAGGTTTTTGAACCGTGGGTAAATGTGAAAATAATAACCCCATCAAAATATATAAGTTCTCTTATGCCATTTCTTTATGACCACGAGGCTCTCGTTAAAGGTTCCGAAAATTTTGGTGACACTAGATCCTCGATTGATTTGGAAATGCCTCTACGAGAATTAATGCGAAATTTCTTTGACGACATGAAAAGTATTACTTCCGGATATTCTTCAATCTCCTATGAAATAGGTGATTATAAAATTGCTGATGTTGTTAGGCTTGATATAGTTGTTGCCGATGAGGCAATGCCTGCGTTTTGTAGAATCGTGTCTCGCCGAAAAGTACAAGAAGAAGCAAAGGCACAAGTTGAAAAATTGAAAGATATTATTCCAAGACAGCAATTTGCTTTTAAAATTCAAGGAAAGGCACTGGGGCGAATTATTTCATCCGAACCAGTAGCTTCTTTTCGTAAGGATGTCCTTATGCATGGAAGTAAAGTTGTGGGAGGAGGGGATGTCAGTCGAAAAAAGAAATTACTCGAGAAACAGAAGAGGGGAAAGAAGAGAATGCAAGCAAACGCCAAAATAAACATCTCGCATGATGTCTTTTTGAAGATGATGAGGGGAACCAATTAGTTATCTTCTATTTATTCAAAAGGCCAGGAATATAGAGCAAAACCATGCTTATAATTACAAGGATTGAAACTATAGCAAAAGCCCTCTCTATTTTCTTTTTATTCTTCGAATTAAAATTCATGGTATAATACTACCATTAATTATGGCGAATTTCAAGAAAACGAATTATAAATTCTGGCACTCACCGATTGCATTGGTTTTTCTTTTTGTTGCTTTGGTATTTTTTGGATATAAAATTATCGACCTAATAAAAAAAGACATGGAAACTACTCACAATAAAGATCTTGTCCTGGATCAGATAACTAGTCTTCGAGAAAGAGAAACTTCACTAAATACTGATATTTCCAAATTGGGAACGGCCGAAGGTAAAGAAGAAATAATCAGGGATAAATATCAAGTTGCCAAGCAAGGGGAAGAAATGGTAACAATAGTAGATAATAATAGTGGGGATAATTCACAATCTCAAACTGGAACAGTTAGTCATGGTTTTTGGGCGTTTATAAAAAAGTTATTTAAATTTTAAAAATGCAGGTATGGTACAGTGGTAGCATGCGACCTTCCCAAGGTTGAGACGCGGGTTCGATTCCCGCTACCCGCACAAAAAAATCCTCTCTGATTTTTTTGTGCGGGTAAGCGAGCAAACTGCTTTGCTCGTGTGCGAGAATTGAAAGACTTTTCTGTGTTTGTTTACAAACCAGAAAAGTACCAGCGACCGTAGGGCGAGATTCTCGTACTTTGTATTTTTGTCAAGATTGCCCTGATTGACCACTATGATATAATAAAAAAAGAAAGGAATTATTAGTTAATTAGAACAATATTATGAATAAAGTAACAGTTTATAGCACACCCACATGTCATTTTTGTCATATGGCAAAAGATTATTTTACTTCTAAGGGAATAGCTTATGAAGATTTTGATGTTTCTTCGAACTTAGACAAGAGAAAAGAAATGGTGGATAAGAGTGGACAAATGGGTGTCCCGGTTATTGTCATGGGAGACAAGCTAGTCGTTGGTTTTAATAAGCCCAAAATTATGGAAATTCTCGGGATAACAGAGTAGCAATATTTCAAATAATGACGTATTATAAAAGCACCGGAAATGGTGCTTTTATTTTGCCCTCGTAGTTCAATGGATAGAACAGTTCCGTCCTAAGGAATAGATGCACGTTCGATTCGTACCGAGGGCACAGAAATATTTTGTAAGGTTCGATAAGCGTACTCGCGATCTGGCCGAGAGCACAATCAATAGATTTACAAAAATACTTTAAAATTGGTATAATGGATGGATTAAAAATAACTATAAATTATAACTAATTATTATATGAAAAAAAATCTCAAATTGTTAATAGCTTTTATTTTTGTATTTGTTTTTGTATTACAAATAGCCCCAAAGGCTTTAGCTAGTAGTTGCACAATCAATGTAACTCTTTTAAAACAAGGTTCAAAAGGAACAAATGTTGCTTGTCTTCAGCAAAAACTCGGAATGACTTTAAATACGTATGGAACTTTCGGTCCAACAACAAAAGCAGTTGTTATAAAATTTCAAAAGGAAAATAATCTGAAGGCCGATGGTATTGTTGGAGCGGGTACAATCAAAGCTTTGAATAATAAAACTTCGGAAATTCCTTCGACTACCCCCACAACCGAAACAACAACACCGACACTTTGTCCGAACGGTAACACTGTGGCAAGTAACTGTATAATTTCTCCTGCAGGTGTAGTGACATCAACAAATGTGACATATCCAAGTGGATGTACTTCAACTTTAGGTTATAGTTCAACAACTGGTCAGTCATGTGGAGTAGTTTCTTCCTCACTGTCGGCAGGCTGTACCTCAAGTGCGGGATGGAGTTCAACCACTGGCCAATTATGTTCCGGAGTTTCTTCTTCTTTACCTGCAGGTTGTACTTCAACATCGGGATGGAGCCCGACAACTGGGCAATCTTGTAACTCGACGGTAACATCTTCAAATAACTATACGGTTTCTTTCAATCAAAATAATGTCACTATCAGTGTTGGTCAAAGCTTAACAATAATTATGAATGGTAATCCAAACAGTCTATATTTTGTTTCCAATAATTCAAATTCATCTGTTGTCTCTGCTTCAATCGTTAGTGATAACCTTCGCTTATATGGCTACAATCCTGGAAGTTCGAACATTTTGGTCTGTCCAAGTGGAAGCACTTCATGCAGTACTTTATATGTAACTGTCCATCAATTTTAATTTATATAATAAGTAATAATTAAACAAAATAGAGTGACAAAAGTTACTCTGTTTTGTTTTTTATAAGAAGATACAAAGGGGTTTTATTTTATGGAAAAATATGTTATATTCTTTCATATGGACGAAGAATCAAAGAAATTGTTGGAAGAAAACTTAAAGTTATCTAAAGAGAACAATGAATTGCTTCTTAAGTTATATAAGATTCAGCGTATGGCTCGAACTACCCGTCTTTTGTATTGGGGTCTTATTATATTAGTCACATTAGGTTCATTCTATTTCCTTCAACCATATCTTGGGAATTTGGTAAACATATATACAGGAGGAGTTTCTGGAATAAGTAATGTTGGTGATATCACAAATAGTTTGAAGAACAATCAAGGAGATGCCCAGAATTTGTTGAAAGAGTTGAATAGTAATTAATTTTTTAAAATATAATAATGCTTGGATAGCTCAGTTAGTAGAGCGCTCCCCTGAAGAGGGATAGGTCCCCAGTGCAACTCTGGGTCCAAGCACATATAACGTAATAGCCCCAGCCGAAGGCTGGGGCTATTACGTTATATCGATTTAATTTTTAATTTTGTTTCTTTGTTCTTATCAAGTTTTGGAAGTTTGATTATCAATAATCCGTGTCTTTCCACTGCTTCTGCTTCTTCTGGGTTTACTTCTTCCGGTAGGGAAATGGTTCTTGAGAACGAGCCCCAATAAAGTTCCTGAACAAAAAAGTTTTCTTTTTCTATAGACTGATTCTCTTCGCGTTTGCCTTTGATTGTAATCATGTCACGAGTAATGGATATAGAAAGGTTGTCCGGTTGTACTCCGGCTACCATGGTCTGCACAATAATTTCCGATGGAGTTTGATAGACGTCAACAGTAAGTTCTGCATCAACCTCTTCTTCCCATTTTTGTTCTCCTGAATCTTTGTCTTTAGATTCGGAATTTCCTTTGATAGAAATATTTGTCTTTTTGGCTAAGGATTTTTCTTCCTCTTCATTTTCTTCATTATCTTCAAATCTAATATTGCCGGTTAGGCGTTCTAGAAACGATCTCTTTTTTATCATATGATTTATTTAGTTAAGTACGGGAATATGTGTGCCCATACGTTTTAATTTTTCGAATATAAGTATGTTGATAATCGTGACGACCCACAAAAATCCAAATACAGAAAGGAAATTCTCGCCACTTCCTTTCATTATAAAAAAATTAAAGATACTATGCAAGGCAATTGCGCATAAAATACCCGCAAATAGATATATTGTTCTGTATTGTTTTAAATAAAACGATAATCCCATTGCACTACCTATCATTGCACTTGATATAGCGTGAAGTAGGGTAGAGCCGAGGAATCTCAGGTTTCCGGTAAGCATTCCTACTACCGCGCCGTTTACGCCGAATGGATTAATAAGGTAAAGAACATTTTCCAGTGCGGCAAATCCTAGTGCTATGGCTATAAAATACATCGGATAATCGATAGGTTGGTCAATATTATAATTTCCAAAGATAATGATAGACACTCCCAAGAATTTGAGTAATTCTTCAATAGCTGCCCATACGATTACCTGTGTTGTAGTTGGTAATGATGTTAAATTGCATGTTATGTAATAACAAGAAAATCTTTCAAGCCAGATAGCGACAAATACAATTATTCCTCCAAGAATAAATGAAACTGCAATAAGTCCTCTTGATTCGTGTTTCTCTTTATCTTCTTCTTTTAACCAAAACCAAAGCCAGAAAATTGCCGGGATTGCGCCACTTAATATTGCGAATAGGAGTGCTTTAGAGCTTTGTAATAAATCCATATAATTTTAAACTGTCGGCCATTTTTCAACAATTAATAATTTCTTGTTTTCTATCGGCATCATGCTCCATATTTCTTCAGTCACATATGGCATAAAAGGATGAAGTACTTTGAGGATTTTTATTAATGTATCAAGCAAGAATTGAGCACGTGAATTTTTCGATTTCTCATCATCGCCCATAAGTATACTCTTACTCTCTTCGATTATAACATCAGCAAAGCGAGACCAAGTGTATGCGTATATATTTTCTCCAACAAGATAGAATTTGTATTCTTCCATTTCCTTCGTAATTTCTTTTATAAATTCGTCTCTTTCTTTAATAAGTTCTATATCTTTATCTATGTAATCTTTAAAATTTTCATCATGTTTAGTTCCATTCAAATTACTTAATACGAATCTTGTTATATTCCAAAGTTTGTTTGCGTAATTTTTATAGGCTCTTATTTTATCTTCAGACATTCTGCTATCATTTCCAGGACCTGTCCCGATTATGAGAGACATTCGGACAGCATCAGCCCCATACTTTTGGCTAACCTCTAATGGGTCCAGAGCATTACCGAGTGATTTACTCATTTTTCTTCCTTGCCCGTCACGAACTAAACCATGAAGGTAAACATTTCTAAATGGTACTTCTCCAAGTAAGTAAGTGCTCATAAGAATCATTCTAGCTACCCAGAAGAAAATAATGTCGTATCCAGTTTCAAGTACAGTTGTTGGGTGGTAAGTTTTTAAATCCGGGGAATTTAAATCTGGCCAGCCGAGAGTTGAGAACGTCCAAAGCCCAGAAGAGAACCAAGTATCAAGGGTGTCTGAATCTTGTTCCCAACCTTCGCCCTTTGGCGCTCCAATTCCACAATAAATCTCTTTATCTTTATACCAGACAGGAATTCTATGTCCATACCAAATCTGTCTAGAAATACACCAGTCATGTAAATTTACTATCCAATTCTTGTAAACTTTTTCAAAATTATTCGGAATAATTTTTATTCCACCACCTCTTACTGCTTCAAGCATTAATTCTTTTAGTGTTTTATTATCACGGTCTTTGATTGGGAGGTTTACGTTTATAAACCATTGAAGTTTTGGCAATGGCTCTATAATTCCACCGGTTCTTTCGGCTAAGGAAATATTTTGAGTGATTTCTTCTTCTTTTTCCAATAATCCTTCGTCTTTTAACCAAGCGACAACAGCTTCTCTCGCAATAGTTGTTTTTTTATCTAAAATTCTTTCATCGCCAACAGTCATTTTGGCGAATTCATTTATAACTTGTTTTGTAGGTAGTTTATGTCTTGCTGCAATTTCTGCGTCTATTTGACTATGTGCTGGCGTAACTCCTAAAGCTCCAGTACCAAAATCTTTTTCAACGCTTTCATCTCCAACTATTTTAATTTCCAATTCTACACCACAGAAATCTTTAATTTTATAAGTTTTACCAATATACTCTTTGTAACGAGTGTCGCTAGGGTGAACAGCCACAGCAGTATCTCCGACTTTTGTTTCTGGACGAGTTGTTGAGATGGAAATGGGAAAGTCTTTACTATATTTAAAAGTATACATTTTTGCTTTGCGTTCTTCATGTACTATTTCATCATCAGAAATAACTGTCTGACCCTTGGGGTCCCAGTTAACAATTCTGTGTCCGCGATAAATAAGACCATCGTCATACATTTTTTTAAATGCAGTACGAACGGCAAAATTTCTTTTTTCGTCTAGAGTGTAAGCTTCGCGAGACCAGTCAAGAGATGCTCCCATTTTTTTGGATTGGTTTATGATTGTGTCGTGACTCTCTTGAGCAAATTTTTCTACACGTCTGAGAAACTCTTCCCGTCCTAAATCATTTTTTCTAATTCCTTCTTTCTCGAGTAATTTTTCAACTTTTGATTGTGTGGCAATAGCTGCGTGGTCTGTCCCTGGAAGCCAGAGAGTTTTCTTACCGTTCATACGAGCAAAGCGAACCATAATGTCTTCAATTACAAGCATAGATGCGTGGCCTATATGTAAAGTCCCGGTTACATTTGGAGGGGGAAGTACAATAGAAAATGGTTTTGCATTTTTATCCGTTACTCCTTTTTCTATGCAAACATCAGGATTAAAAAAACCGCTCTCTTCCCAGAGCTTGTAGATTTTATCCTCGGTTTCTTTGGGGTTATACGGACTTAAGAATTTTGGGTCGATATTGTTGTCCTGGCCTTTATCCATATATAAAATATAGCACTTTTTGAAATTAAATTCAAAAAATATTCAATAAATTGCGACATTGTCAAACTTGGTTTTTGATGTTAGTATCAAATTAAATTTGAAACTTATAACTTAATACCAAATAAAATGAAAAAAGTAAGTAACTACGAAAAGCGTGGAGTATCGTCTGGAAAAGAGGATGTTCACAACGCAATTAAGAACCTGGACAAAGGTCTTTTCCCTGGTGCTTTCTGTAAAATTATCCCTGATATTCTTGGACGAGATGAACTTTACTGCAATATAGGTCATGCAGATGGAGCGGGTACAAAATCTTCTCTTGCTTATGTTTATTGGAAAGAAACCGGTGACCTTTCTGTTTGGAAAGGTATTGCTCAAGATGCAATTGTCATGAACATTGATGACCTATTGTGTGCTGGTGTTACTGATGAAGGAATTATTTACACATCGACAATAGGAAGAAACAAAATGTTGGTTCCAGGTGAAGTAATTTCTGAAATTATAAATGGGACGGAAGAATTTATTAAAAAGCTGAATTCTTTCGGAATGAACATAACCTCAACAGGAGGAGAAACAGCGGATATTGGCGACCTCGTCAGAACAATAGTTATTGATGGAAATGTGACCACGCGAATGAAAAGAAGTAAAGTCATCGTTCCCAATATACAAATTGGTGATTCAATTGTCGGATTTTCTTCTACTGGGGAAACAACTTATGAAGATGACGAAAACTCTAGTATTGGAAGTAATGGTTTAACATCCGCTAGACACGATATTTTTGGTAAAAATATCGGTAGGAAATACCCGGAATCATATGACAATAACATTGATGACAAGCTTGTGTATTGTGGAAAACATAATCTTACGGCTTCGTCATATATTCCCTGGATAGACTATGGGAAATTAGTTCTTTCTCCGACTCGGACATACGCACCGATAATTTTATCAATTCTGAATAGACTCGGAGAAAAACTTATTCGTGAACATATCCATGCGATTATTCATTGTTCTGGAGGAGGACAGACAAAGGTTCTACATTTCTTGAATGACGATGTTGAAGTAGTTAAAAATGATTTCTTTCCGATTCCACGACTTTTTACCGAAATACAAAAATCTGCCAACACCGAGTGGAGTGAAATGTATAAAACATTCAACATGGGGCATAGGATGGAGATATATTGTTCTTCTATGATGGTAGGTCCAATCATTGCAGCAGCGAGAAACTTCAATGTTGAAGCTAGGGAAATTGGCTTTTGTATTAAACGCGAAGGAGTTAATTTACTGACTATCGACAGTCCGTACGGTACATTTTATTATCATTGAGTTCTACAATTGTAAATTCCCGTTTGCCTTAAGTGGTAGACGGGAATTTTTCTTTTTGAATTGGAAAAACCCGGCAATTGCAATCATGAGTGCATTGTCACCAGTTAGACTTTTTGAAGGAAAGTGAACTTTTGTTTTGAGTTTGTTTTCTTTTATTTTTTGAGTCATTATTTCCTGTAAATATTTATTTGCCGAAACTCCACCGCCAACTATAAGTGTTTTTACTTTATATTCTTTAATCGCTTTAATTGTTTTAGAAACTAGCGTCTCTACTACTGCATCCTCAAATTCTCTGGCAATCTTTTGTTTTATTCCTACATTCTGCAGAATGTAGGAATGTTCTTTTTCGAGGTCACGAATAAGATAAAGCACAGCAGTTTTTAAACCAGAAAAAGAAAAATCGTAATCTTTTGAATTTATCATCGGACGGGGTAAGACAAAGTCGCTCGAAATAGTGCTTTGGGAAGCACGGATATTTTCCTGCTGAAAAATTCCTCGTGCTTGCGCCGTCGCGCTCTCAAGTCTTCCCAAAGCACTATTTTCTCGCTCCTTTTCCGCAAGTTTTGAAATTTCTGGTCCGCCTGGGTATGGAAGTCCGAGCATTCGCGCTACTTTATCAAAGGCTTCACCAGCTGCATCGTCGCGTGTTTGCCCAATCTTTTTATACTTCATAAAATCTTTCACAAATATCAGTTCAGTGTGTCCACCGGAAACGAGTAAAGAAATCATTGGAAATATTTTTTTATCGGAATCAACAATAAAAGTTTTTCCATTTTTAGGAAATATTGAAAAAATGTGACCTTCCATGTGGTTTACTGGGATGACTGGAAGATTCCAATATAATCCGAGTGCTTTTGCAAAACTTATTCCTACCCAAAGAGCTGGCTCAAGTCCTGGGCCAGTTGTAACCGCAATTGCATCAATTTTTGGTTTAACAATAAACGGAATAATTGCTGGCCATAATTCTTTTAATTCACTTTCTCTGTCCAAAATATTTTCTATTTTATTTTCTATTTTATTTTCTATTTTTTCGTCATACAAAGCAGATTTATTTAGCTTGTAAATTTTTGCTTCTTTCAAAACTTTCTCTAAAATATTTAAAATATTCTTTCCGTGTTCACGTTTTGCCATCATAGGGAAAACACCTCCGTATTGTGTATGTAGTGCTATTTGTGATGATAAATCATTGCCGAGAATCTTAAATTTGGTTTTTGTACCAGTTTTTTGGGCTTCTATGATAGCAATTGCTGTCTCGTCACAAGATGTTTCTATAGCTAAAATTCGCATAGAGACACTATATCATAAGGGTTTTTATTTGACTATTTTTGTGATAAACTCAAATTATATGAAAAAAGAACGCCTGGGTTTTAATCTAGCTATAATGGGTATAATTGCTTCAGGAAAAGACACCCAAGCAAATCTGTTGCAGAATAAATACAATTTACAACCTGTTGGAACAGGTCTATATACAAGAAATTTACTAAAGGAAAAAAGCAAAGATGGTGACTGGGCACGAAGAGTAGCAAGTAAAGGAAAACCTCTTCCTACAGCTTTAATGCAAAAGTTTTTACTCGAGCAGATAAAGAACAAACCAAAAGACAAAGATTTGATTTTTATCGGTGGCCCAAGACTTAAACCGGAAGCCCAGCTTGTCAGAAAGCTTCTAAGGGAGAATAATCAAAATATTTTCGTTATTTATTTAACTTTGCCAGATAAAGAAGTATATAAAAGGTCTTTATCTAGAATGTCTGATAAAAATGTGTATGAGGTTTACAAAGTCTTTGATACTGATAAAATTATAAAAGAAAGAATTAAAGTTCATAAAACTCAAGTAAGCAAAACGATAAAATATTTCGAAGGTTTAAAACTACTTAAAAAAATAAATGGTAACCAGCCAATTGAAAAAGTTCATGATGAAATTGAAAAAGCATTAATTCATTTCAAAAAGTTAAATAAATAATTATGAAAATACTAAGCGAATTATTAGAAGATGTAAAAGTATTAGAGACTCACGGTAATCTCGAGACTCGTGTCTCTTCAATTTCGCTTAACTCAAAAGAAATTGAACCACGCGCACTATTTGTGGCCATTGTTGGTAATGTTGTCGATGGGCATATTTATATTAATGAGGTTATAGAAAAAGGTGCTACAGCGATAGTTTTTGAGAATGATCCAACCGAGTTTAAAAATGGTATTACATATATTAAAGTTGAAAATAGCCATAGTGCCATGGGTATAATTGCAAGTAATTTTTATAATAATCCTTCAGCTAAACTAAAATTAATTGGAGTGACTGGCACAAACGGTAAGACTACTACGGCAACACTATTACACCAGCTCTTTCTTAATTTAGGTCATAAAGCAGGAATGATTGGAACTGTTGTAAATAAAATAAATGATAAGTCATATGAAGCGACAAGAACAACTCCCGATTCCATCACTCTCAATAAATTGTTTGCCGAAATGGTAGATAGTGGATGCGAGTATTGCTTTATGGAAGTTTCATCACACTCAGTTAGTGAAAAAAGAATCGAAGGACTTACTTTTAATGGTGGAATATTTACAAATCTAACATTAGACCATTTAGATTACCATAAAACTATTGAAAATTATGCAGATGCAAAAAAAGCTTTTTTTGACATGTTACCGTCGTCTGGTTTTACAATTGCGAATATTGATGATGCAAGAGGTGAATATATGTTGAGTACAACAAAGGCTCAAAAATTTACCCTAAGTTTAAAAAAGAGAGCTGATTTTAACGAGCGGCTGGAAACCAAACTAATCGGTGAATTCAACGCATATAATATTCTAGGTATTTATGCCGTTGCTGTGTTGCTTGGCGAAGATAAAGAAAAAATAAAAGAAGCCATAAAAAACCTTGATTCAGTTCCAGGAAGATTTCAATATATAAAAAGTAAGAATAATATTACTGGAATTGTTGATTATGCCCATACCCCTGATGCACTTGAAAATGTTTTGAAAACAATAAACGAAATGAAAGGTAAAGGGAAAGTTGTTACGGTTATTGGTTGTGGTGGAGACAGAGATAAAAGCAAACGACCAATAATGGCAAAGATTGGATATGGCCGGAGTGATGTTCTTATTCTTACTTCTGATAATCCACGTACTGAAAAATCCGAGGATATTTTAAACGATATGCAAAAAGGTTTGCCTCTTGATGGAATAGATAAAGTTGAAATAATTATTGACAGGCACATAGCAATAGAAAAAGCTTATGGATTAGCAAAGAAAGGTGATTATATATTACTCGCAGGTAAGGGGCACGAAAACTATCAAGAAGTGAATGGTTTGAAAACGCATTTTGATGATATGGAGGAATTACAAAAATATTTAAAATAAAATGAATACAGAAACAAAAACATGTCAGAATTGCAAGAAAGGATTCATTATTGATTCAGAAGACTTTTCGTTTTACGAAAAAATGAAAGTTCCATCTCCTACTTTTTGTCCGCTTTGTCGAGTAGAAAGAAGGCTAGCCTTTAGAAATGAGAGACGACTTTTTAAAACAAAGGATGCTTTTACCGGGAAAGATATTTTTTCACTTTATCCAAATGAAAGCGGCAAAAAAATTGTTACGGAAGAAGAGTGGTTCAAAGACAGTTGGGATTCGCTTGAATACGCTCAGGATGTTGATTTTTCAACGAATTTCTTTGAGCAAATTTATAAACTTGAAAAAGAAGTCCCTGTTTTTGCTTTGAGAGTCGAATATATGACGGACAGTCCGTATTGTGCAAATGCTTCCGGTTTAAAAAATTCATATATTTGTTTTAACTCAAGTTACTCGGAAAATTGTATGTATGGGAATGCAGTAGATTTCAGCAAGGAATGTCTTGATAATTCTCACGTAAATCATTCAGAAAGATGTTATGAATGTTTCTGGTCACAGAAATGTTACCAATGTTATTTTACGATTATGTCGGCTGAATCTAGCAACTTATGGTTCTGTCGTGACTGTATATCATGCAATGATTGTTTTGGTTGTGCCAATTTACGAAAAGCATCATATTGTATATTTAACAAACAATATACAAAAGAAGATTACACTTTAGAAATAGAAAAAATGAAGTTGAATACACTGGCGGGGATTAAAGAAGCAAGAGTTAAGGCCAGAGCATTTTGGAATACACAACCGACAAAATGTAATCAAGGAATAAAGAATTATAATTCTACCGGTTCATATGTTACTAATTGCAAAAACGCTAACGATTGTTTCCTTTTAAGAGAAGGAGAAAATATGCGATATTGCCAGTATCTGCAAGTTCCGAAAAACAAAGATTGTTATGATGCTTCGGCTTGGGGAGAAAACATGGAATTGCACTGCGAGACCTGTCTTTGCGGTGGAAATACTTACAATATGAAATTCTGTACAGACTGCTGGCCAAACTGTGAAAACCTTGAATACTGTGTCAGTTCATTCAGTTCTACTGATTGTTTCGGTTGTGTTGGTTTAAAGAAAAAACAATATTGTATTTTGAATAAACAATACACGAAAGAAGAATATTTTGAGTTAGTTGAGAAAATAAAAAAACATATGAATGATGTACCTTATGTAGATAAAAAAGGAAGGGTATATAAATATGGTGAATTTTTCCCAATTGAACTTTCTTCTTTTGGTTATAACAATACAACGACGTTTCAATACTTCCCAATGACAAAAGAAAAGGCACTGGAAAATGGTTATCCTTGGATAGAAGTTGAAAGAGGTAAATATAACATAACCATAAAGGCAGGAGAATTACCTGAAAGTGCAAACGAAAATATCACTAAAGAAGTTATTGAGTGCGCAAATTGCAAAAACCCATATCGTATCCTAAAAGATGAATATGGTTTTTACAAAAAAGAAAATCTACCAATACCTGACTTATGTGACGAATGTCGTTTTAGAAGAAGAATTGAAGATAGATTGAAGTTCCAATTATATGATAGGACTTGTATGTGCAAAGGAGAAAAAGATGAAACAGGTAAGTATAAAAATAGTACAAAACATTTCCACGGGGATGGACCTTGTGGAGAAAAGTTTAAGACGGGCTATAATCCTGAATCAAACGAAATAATATATTGCGAGAAATGTTATCAGCAAGAAGTATATTAAAATGAAACCTGAAACTAAAAATTGTCAGAATTGTAAAAAAGACTTTATTATAGAGTCAGACGATTTTTCCTTTTACGAAAAAATAAAAGTTCCTCCGCCAACATTTTGCCCACATTGTAGATTTGTTCGTAGGTTAATTACAAAAAACGAAAGAGTATTATATAAACGCAAATGTAATTTTTGTGATAAAAAAATAATTTCTACTTACGATGAAGATTCAAAGTTTCCAGTCTATTGTCCAGAATGTTTCAGGAGTGACAAATGGGAAGCGGTAGAATATAACAAAAGCTATGATCCTTCAAAATCATTCTTCGAGCAGTGGAAGGAATTATTTAATATAGTTCCACGCCAATCATTATGGCAAATAGGTTCTACAAATTCTGAATATTCTAATCTTGTATATTACTCAAAAAATGTATATTTAAGTTATTCTGTATTAATAGGCTCAGAAGATGTATATTATTCAAATAATATTGATAATTCAAAACAAATTTTTGATTCTTATAACATAAATGATGGGGAGTTGAATTATCAAAATATTAATGGGGTAAAAAATTATAATTGCCAGTATTCATATTGGTCTTCAAATTGTATAAATTGTAATTTCGTACTTGATTGTAGTAATTGCCAGGACTGTTTTGGGTGCGTAAATATGGTAAATAAAAGATTTTGTATTTTAAACAAACAGTATACAAAAGAACAATATGAGGAAGAATTAAAAATAATGGATATTGGATCAAACATTTTTGTTGAAAAGTTTAAAAAAGAATTTTGGGATTTTTCACTAAGAATTCCCAGAAAATTTGCTAGAATTATTAACGCGGTAGATTCTACAGGTGACGAAATTAGAAATAGTAAAAACGTAAAGTATTCATTTAATTGCTATAGTAACGAAAATATAAAATATGCGTACAGATGTCCAAAAGCAAAGGATTCTATTGATGTAACTCACTCCTATGCCGAAAATTCATATGAACATGCTTATGGTGGCTCGGAAAATTCTCAAAATATTAAATTTGTAATGACTGGAATTATGAATATGTCTGATTCTGAATATATAGATTCGTGCCAGTCTTCTTCTAATCTTTTTGGTTGCATTGGTCTAAAAAACAAACAATATTGCATACTCAATAAACAATATAATAAAGATGAATATTCCCAGATTGTAGAAAAAATAAAAAAAGATATGAATGAAATTCCATATGTAGACAGTAAGGGAAGAATATATAAATACGGAGAATTTTTCCCATATGATTTATGTCCATATGGATATAATGAGTCGATTATTGATGATTATTTTCCATTATCAAAAAAAGAAATAATAGAAAAAGGGTATCCATACAAAGAAAAAATAGAAAATGAATATATTATTACTCTTAAGGTTAAAGATATTCCAGATAATATTAAAGATACAAATAACTCCATTTTGAATGAAGTTATTGAATGCGAGAAGTCAGGAAAGGCTTTCAAAATAACTCCGTTTGAACTTCAGTTTTATCGAAGAATGAATATTCCTATTCCACATTTGCACCCTGATGAAAGATATAAAGAAAGATTATCATTAAGAAATCCAATGGTTTTATATCACCGTAAGTGTATGAATAAAGGCTGTGAAAATGAATTTGAGACAACATATGCTCCAGATAGACTAGAAGTAATTTATTGTGATACGTGTTATAAACAAGAGGTATACTAAACTAATATGATAATGAATTACAAACAACAATTTAAAGGAAAGAAGATTACAGTCATGGGATTGGGGCTTTTGGGGCGTGGTTTGGGATACACAAAGTTCTTGGCTGAATGCGGGGTGGATTTGATAGTTACAGACTTAAAGACGAAGGAACAACTCGCAACATCAGTAAAAGCTCTTTCTAAATTTAAGAACATTAAATTTGTGCTAGGAGAACATAGACTGGAAGATTTCAAAGATAGAGATATGATTGTAAAAGCAGCTGGTGTTCCGTTTGATTCTATTTATATAACTGAGGCAAAGAAAAATAATATTCCAGTTGAAATGGATGTTTCTCTTTTTGCAAAATGTGCACCAGAAGTAATTATAGTTGGAGTGACAGGGACAAGAGGTAAATCAATGACGACAACTCTATCATATGAAATTCTAAAAGCTAATGAAAAGCTTTTGAAAAAGAATGTTTATGCTGGTGGAAATCTTCGTGGAGTTGCAACCCTACCTCTATTGAAGAAAGTAAAACCTGGAGATATTTTGGTTTGTGAACTTGATTCATGGCAATTACAAGGTTTTGGTGAAGCAAAACTCTCCCCTCATATTTCTATGTTTACTTCGTTCATGCCCGATCATATGAATTATTATAAGGATAGTATGGAAAAATATTTTGAAGATAAAGCGAATATTTTTAAATATCAAAACAAAAATGATATTTTAATAATACGTCCAGGAATGAAAGAATTTATTAAAAGTACTGATGCAAAAGGGAAGTTGATTGTTGTAGATACAAAAGAAACAGAAAAATGGAAATTTAAAGTGCCCGGGATTCATCACAGGGAAAATATGGCTTGCGCAGTTGAAGTAGCAAAACAGTTTAATATTCCATTACCAAAAATAAAGAAAGTAATTGAAAGTTTTAAAGATTTGGAAGGACGCCTCCAGCTATTAAAAACTTATAAGGGTGTAAAGATATACAATGACAACAATGCAACAACACCAGAGGCAACATTTGCAGGTATTGAGGCATTAAAAAGTGATAAGAAAAATATTATATTAATATGTGGTGGGTCTGATAAAAAGCTTCCACTAGATAAGTTTATTAAGGCTGTAAATGAACACTGCAAGGCAGTTATAACTATTCCAGGAACAGGGACAGATAAGCTAGACAACTTGATACTTAATAGCATTAAAGAAAAAGATATAAATAGGGCAGTAAAAGAAGCGGTTAGGCTAGTAAAAAAGGGTGACATAATTCTTTTCTCACCATCCTTTGCGTCATTTGGAACATTCAATAATGAGTATGAGCGTAATGATTTGTTTATGAAAATAATTAAAAAGTTAAAATAATTTATGAGTAATCCATTGGAAATGCTTGAAGTTGTTGATGAAAATGATAATGTTGTTGGGTTAGAAACCCGCGGGAAAATTCATAAAGAGGGTCTTCTTCATCGAGAGATACACATATGGTTTTTTACACCTAGAGCAGAAATTATTTTTCAACACAGGGCGAAAGATAAAGATACGTATCCAGATAAATTAGATGCAACTGTTGGCGGACATGTTGAGCCCAGTATGACATACGAAGAAACAGCAATAAAAGAATGTAAAGAAGAAACTGGTGTAGATATTGATGTAAATAAGCTTATTCTTCTTAAAAAAATGAGAAGGAAAAGTTTTGATCAAGTTACCGGACTAATAAATAATTCCATGCGCCCACAATATGCATATTTGTATGAGGGTTCAATTGATGATTTGCAAATTGAAAAAGGGAAGTCAGAAGGTTTTGAGGCATGGAAAATTGAGAAATTGTATAGTTTAGAAGGAAAAGACAAAGATAAGTTTGTCTCAGTTATTTACGACAAAGAAATGATAGAATTATTCAAGAAAGCCCAGGAATTATTATTTAAATAAATATATGAAAAAACAAATATTATTTATACATGGGGGTTATACTTTTGGTTCAAGAAAAGATTATTTGAAATTCTTGAAAAATTACGAATTGGACCCGTACAAAAAAAGATCTTACTGGATAAATTGGATAGCACTCAAGCTCAAGAATAAATACGAAGTCATAAATCCTGATATGCCTTGCGGAGTAAATGCTCAATATGAAGATTGGAAAATCTGGTTTGAAAAATATATTCCATTTATTAAAGATAAAAGTCCAATTATCATGGGTCATTCGCTTGGAGCTATTTTTTTACTAAAATATTTTTCCGAAAACAATTACCCCAAAAAAGTTTCTCAGCTGCATTTGTTTTCTCCTGCAGTTTACGACGACGGACTTGGACCAGAGAAACTTTCTACTTTCAAGCCAGATGTTAAAAAAATCAAAAAAATATCAAAGAAATGTAATGAATTTCATCTCTGGCATTCTAAAGACGATAATATTTGCTTATTTAAAAACTCGGAAATTATCAAAAAGAATATACCAACCGCTAATTTTCATATTTTTGAGTATAGAGGTCATTTTAAACAACCAACTTTTCCCGAAGTATTAAAGGTTATTACGAAAAAATAATATGCCTAAAAAAATCCAAACACTTTGCTTAATACATAAAGATGGAAAAGTTTTGCTCGGAATGAAGAAGAGAGGATTTGGTGTTGGGAGGTGGAACGGTTTTGGAGGTAAGCTTCACGAAGGAGAGACAATAGAAGAAGCAGCTATGCGTGAAATTAAAGAAGAATCTTGTTTGGATGCACACGAAATTACAAAGCGAGGAATATTATATTTTGAGTTTGAGAATGACCCAACTTTGCTTGAAGCCCATATATATTCTGTTGATAAATACGAAGGAACTCCAGAAGAAACTGAAGAAATGAGGCCGCAGTGGTTTTCGGTTAATGAGATTCCCTTTGATAATATGTGGTCTGATGATATATTTTGGATGCCACTATTTTTGAGCGGAAAGAAGTTCAAAGGAACTTTTCGCTTTGATAAGCCATCAAACGTAGAGCATTCTGCTAAAATAATAAGACAGGAGTTGATGGAAGTAGACGAATTATAATATGAAAGAATTTGATTTATCAAAAATAAATAATGTTCACTTTATCGGTATTGGCGGAATTGGTATTTCGGCGGTTGCGCGAATGATGCTCCATGATGGAAAAGTTGTCACTGGACAAGATATGCAAGATGGGGAAGTTGTAAATGAACTTCGTAAAGTTGGAGCGAATATTACAATTGGCCAATCTTATGAAAATATTCCTGAAGATACAGATTTGATAATCTACACGATTGCAATCGATAACTTTGACCCTGAATTAGCTAAAAAAATAAAAGAAAGAACCGATATTCCTGTTCGTTCATACCCACAAATGCTTGATATCATAAGCCGAGATAAATATACAATTGCGGTTTCCGGCACACATGGAAAAACGACAACGACAGCAATGATTGCTCAAATTTTACGTGATTTGAAATATGACCCAACTGTTATTGTCGGAAGTTTACTCGTCGGAGAAAAAAGTAATTTCATTGCTGGGAAAAGCAAGTATTTTGTAGTTGAAGCTTGTGAATACAGAAGGTCTTTTTTAAACATTAATCCAAAAGTTTTAGTGATTACAAATATTGATAATGATCATTTGGATTATTACAAAGATATCGAAGATATAAAAAGTGCATTTCACGAAATGGCGATGAAAGTTCCAGGTGATGGATTTGTGATTTGTAATCCAGATGATGCTCATGTTTCTGATGTTGTGAAAGGAATAAATGCGAAAGTAATAAACTGGAACGATTATTTTAATAAGGACTTAATATTGAAAATTCCTGGGGTACATAATAAGAAGGACGCGGCGGCGGCAGTAGCCGCCACCCAACTCCTTGGCATTTCCAAGGAGGACTCTGAAAAGTGTCTGAAGGAATTCCCTGGAACTTGGAAACGTTTTGAATTTAGGGGAGCTTTGTCGCAAGGTGCATTGTTATATGATGACTATGCTCATCACCCAACAGAAATAAAAGCTACGCTTGAAGGTTTTCGTGAGTTATATAAAAAAGAAGATGGATGGAAAATTACAGTTGTTTTTCAACCGCATCTATTCAGCCGTACAAAATTATTGCTAAACGATTTTGCAAAAAGTTTTACCGATGCCGACCAGGTTTTACTTCTTCCGATTTATTATGCTAGAGAAGAAGATGACGGGACAATAAGTTCTGAAATTCTTGCAAAAGAAATAAATAAAAATACTAATAATGCCCAGTCATTTAATAACTTCGAAAGTGTAGAAAAATATCTTGGAATAGAATTTTTAAGTATGAATAATAAAGATATTATTATTACTATGGGTGCTGGTGAAGCTTCAAAAGTTGGTGATTTTCTGTTGAAATAATACTTCGCAAAAATATGAGAATTATTCGCGCTTTACCCCAAAGGGGTCCTACGCGACTCGTAATTCTCATATTTCTGCTACGTTATGTTATATCGAGTACGATATAACAACAGCACTCGGACACCAAGCAAATATATAATATTTGCTTGTGCTCCTTGTTTGTTGTTATAATAAACAATATGGAGAACAACAATAAAGTTTTTTTGTGGCTCAACACAAAATTTATATTAGGGTTAGCGATCATTATAAGTACGTTTATTGGCGCGTGTGCTTATTATCAGGTTCGTTCTTTTGATAATACACTGACAGTCACTGGTTCTACTTCAAAAGCTGTTACTTCCGACCATGTGCGATGGGTTGGCTCTATAAGTCGCATAGTAACGCTTGATACGTTAAAAACCGGATATGCCGATATGGCGAGCGATCTTTCTACTGTTCAATCTTTTCTCAAGGATAAAAATATTCCCAGTAATCAAATAGTTACTTCTGCAGTTTCTATGGAACAAAATTATGATAATAACTCAGCAAAAACTTATACTCTTCGACAGACAATAGAGGTAAATTCTCCCGATGTAAATGGAATCACAGAAATAGCAAAAAACATCAATCCAATTATTGAAAAAGGTGTTATTTTCTCTACCCAATCTCTTGAATATACATATACAAAGCTTCCGGAAGAGCGTGTCGTAATGCTAGCCGACGCAGTTAAAGATGCCAAAGCTCGTGCCGCTCAACTTGCTCAATCAAGCGGTAAATCTGTTGGGCAATTAAAAAGTGCATCATCGGGTGTAGTTCAGGTAATGTCTGCAAACTCACTTGATATTTCCGACTATGGTTCATATGACACTTCACAAATAGAAAAGAATATAATGATAACTGTTAAAGCTTCGTTTACATTAAAATAGACATGAAAAAATATTTTGTCTTCCTATTAATTGTATTATCTACTATTTTAGTATTTCCTGTTAATGCTTTGGCTGTTGCTAATTCTGGATTTATTCCTGGACAGATTTGGTATTCAAAAGATATATTGGTTGAAGGGGACACGGTGAATATTCACACTGCAGTTTGGAATGGTGAGAAAGATTCAGTATCAGTAAAAGTTGAATTCTACGACGGGAGTACTATTTTAGGAAGCAGAGATATTGTTTTGGCTTCTTCGGAACTAAAAGATGTTTATATTCCTTGGAAAATAACTGCTGGGGATCATATAATATCGGCAAAAATTACTTCATCAACTACCACAGTATCCGGGAAGAAATCAGATGTTGTTTTAGGTATCGTTACCACATCGAATGATAGACAATTTATTCCTGTAGTAGTGACAAATAGTCAAGGGGTTCCTGTATCAACCGCAACAGATGCATTAACAACCCAGATAGACAAGACAACAACAGAAATAGATAGTATTGTCCCCGGGAATATTAGAACTCCGGTAGCCGATGCTGTTTCTACTGTAGATAATTTTCGCGATAAAACTTCTACGCAAATTAATAAAGATAAAGATGCGACACAAAAAGAAGTAGACTTGTTTAAAAGTGGAAGCACAACAAATAATACGAACAGTAATACTAACATCGAAGATGCGACAAAGAAACCGATAACCTATATTAAACTTTACTTGCTTACAATTCTTGCTTTTATTTTTAATAATAGAATAGTTTTTTACGCACTTTTGTTGATTGTTGTGGTGTATATAATTCGTTTTATTTATCGTACAATAAGAAACAGATAATAAATTTGTCAATAAATACTTTTTGAAGTATACTTATTCAATAATGATAAAAAGGGTTATTTTTGACGTAATAGTATTTATTTTGGTGTTTATTGTCCCCTGGTGGATTAGCCTTTTGTTGTTACTTATCGGCATTTTTGCCTTCAATAATTATTATGAATTTATAATAGCTTGCGCAATTATTTATTCCTTGTATTCTATGCCAGGCGATAGATTAATTTCTTCACCGGTATTTTTTGCCGGAGTAATTATTATTTTATATATTATTATTCAAGTTGTAAGAAATAATATTATTTTATATAAGAAATGAGATTCCATATTAAACGTAATAAAAGAATACGAGGTGATATTTATCCGGACGAGATTTTTCTTGATTCCAAGAATTTGCCGAACTTCAATACTCAGCAATTCGAGGGTAGATTGGAAAAAGCGATACCGAAGTATTCCATTTTCTTTTTGGGATTATTTTTTCTTGCGGTATCTATGTTTTTCGTATGGCAAGTTGTAAATCTTCAAATAATTAAAGGTGAAGCATATTTCAAAAAAAGCGAAAATAATACTTTATCCAAACAGCCAATTTTTGCCGACAGGGGATTAATATATGACAGGAATAATGTTTTGCTTTCTTGGAATACATGGAATAAAGATGATATCAATAAATTAACTTCTCCCGAGAGGTCTTATTACAACGCGCCGGGATTTGGTTTACTTCTTGGATGCGTTAGCGTTCCAGCAAAAGATTCTTCCGGTTTTTATTGGCAAGATAATTTTATAGGAAAAGATGGAGTTGAAAAATATTTTAACAGCCAACTCACTGGAGTCAACGGAGTGCGTATTACAGAGACAGATGTAAATGGGAATATTCAATCGGAAAATATAATAACTCCACCGAAAGCCGGTGGTGACGTTACTCTTTCCATTGATTCAAGAATACAAAAAAAGATGTATGATTCGATAGATTCAATGGCAAAAAATGTAAATTTCCAAGGAGGTGCTGGGGCAATCATGGATATAAAAACCGGAGAATTGCTTGCTCTGACTAGTTTTCCGGAGTATGACGGGAATATTCTGTCACAAGGCAGTGATAGTAAAACTATAAGTGGGTACTTTTCGGATAGCCGAAAAGTATTTTTAAATCGTGCTATTTCAGGATTATACAGTCCGGGTTCGATAATAAAACCATTTCTTGGATATGCAGCTCTGTTTGAAAATGTTATATCGCCACTTAAAACTATTTTTTCCAATGGTTCTATATCTATTCCGAATCCGTATTTCCCGGATAAAAAATCCGTATTCAATGACCACGGAACTTTCGGTAATGTGGATATAAGGAAGGCAATAGCGATTTCTTCCGATGTTTTCTTTTATGAAGTTGGAGGTGGTTATGAAAGTCAAAAAGGTTTAGGAATTGCAAATATTGATAAATATGCAGATTTATTTGGTATCGGACAAAAAACCGGAATTAATTTGAGTGGAGAAAAAGATGGCACAGTTCCATCTCCAGATTGGAAAGCGGCAACATTTAAAAATGATCCTTGGCGTGTTGGAGATACATACAACACTGCAATTGGTCAGTATGGTTTTCAGGTTACTCCGATTCAGATGGTGAGAGCAATATCCGGAATTGCCAATATGGGAACAATTTATACTCCACACGTTACACTGAATGATTCTATTTTTTCAACACCTGAAGTTGTCCCTGTTAATCAAGATGATATGAAAGTTATCCAAGAGGGAATGAGGATGGCTGTAACCGAAGGAACTTGTACTACTCTTAATCTTCCTTCAGTTTTGGTAGCCGCAAAATCAGGAACCGCCCAAGTTGGACTCGGTAATACAAATACAAACTCATGGATAGTTGGATTTTTCCCATATGACAATCCAAAGTATGCTTTTGCTTTGGTAATGGAGCGTGGTCCAAAAGCCGCTTCCGGTAATGCCACTCGTGTAATGAGTGAAGTCATTGACTATATGAGTGTTTATACACCGGAATATTTTAAATAGAAAGAGAAAATAAGCTTTGACTTTTTGTGAAAAAATAGTTATTATGAATAAATTATGGAAGAAACAAATTATATAACAGAAGAGAAAAAGAAAGCCTTACAAGATGAGCTTAATTATTTGAAGACAGTAAAACGTAAAGAAATCCTTGAATCTTTAGAGGCAGCTCGTGCTCTTGGCGATCTAGCTGAAAACGCAGAATATCATCAATCCCGTGAAGACCAGGGCAAGACAGAAGACCGCATTACACAGATAGAAGGTATGCTTAAATCGTCGGTTGTAGTTAAGAAGCACTCAAGTAATAGTGTGGAAATAGGGACAACTGTTAAGGTAAAAAAGGAAAACTCAAAGGAAGATGTTATCTATAGTATCGTTGGTGCGGAAGAAGCGGACATGTCAAAAAATAAAATATCAACCAAATCTCCACTAGGCGAAGCACTATTCGGCAAGACAAAAGGGGACATTATTTCAATCAAAACTCCCAAGGGACTAGTCAAATACACTCTTATTGATATACAATAGAGAGATATGGCATCAATTGAAGAATTACGCGATACGCGTATCAATAAAATAGAATTATTAAAGAGTGCAGGTATGGATCCGTACACTGCAGAATGTTTTCGTACTCACACAATAAAAGAAGCGATAGATGGATTTGAATTAATTTCATCCGATAATGAAGAGATTACTTTGGCTGGTAGAGTGATGTCGCTTCGTGGGCAAGGCGCATTGATATTTTTTAATTTAACTGATGGAAGTGAAACTTTTCAAGGTTTATTAAAAAAGGGTGAAATAGAAGAAAATCTTTTTAAACTTTTTGTTGATGCGATTGATATTGCTGATTTTGTGGAAATAACCGGAACATTATTTAAAACAAAAACCGAACAGAAAACTATTTTAATTAAGAAATGGAGAATACTTACCAAGTCATTACAACCTCTACCTGAAAAATGGCATGGTTTGCAAGACAACGAAGAGCGTTTCCGTAAGAGATATTTAGATATTTTAACGACAAAAGAATTACAGGATTTATTTATAAAAAAAGCAAAGTTTTGGGAAGTAACCAGAAACTTTATGAAAGATAACGGTTTCTTGGAAGTTGAAACCCCAACTCTTGAGGTTACGACTGGAGGAGCAGAAGCAAATCCATTTAAAACTCATCACAAGGACTTTGATGTTGATGTATTTCTTCGTATCTCAGTCGGCGAACTTTGGCAAAAACGTTTGATGGCAGCTGGTTTCCCAAAAACATTCGAAATAGGAAGAGTATATAGAAATGAAGGAAGTAGTGCTGATCATTTGCAAGAATTTACAAATATGGAATTCTACTGGTCATATGCAAACTATAAGGATGGTATGAAATTAAGCCAGGAACTTTATCAAAAAATTGCTGAAGAAGTATTCGGTACTACAGCATTTGAAACTCGCGGACATAAGTTTGATTTAGGTGGTGATTGGCCTGTAATTGATTATAGAGATGAAGTTTTGAAACAAACAGGTATTGATGTCCTTAAGTCAAGTGAAAAAGAAATGAGTGCAAAGTTGGACGAGTTGGAAATTAAATATGAAGGCAATAATAGGGAACGATTAATGGATTCATTATGGAAACACTGTCGCAAAAATGTTGGTGGTCCTGTATTCCTTGTGCATCATCCCAAATTAGTTTCTCCACTTTCTAAATCATGCAGTGACAATAAAGAATTGACAGAACGTTTCCAAATTATTATTGCGGGAAGTGAAGTTGGAAATGGATTTTCTGAATTAAATGATCCAATTGATCAGCGTGCAAGATTTGAATCTCAACAAAAATTAATTGAAAGAGGTGACGAAGAAGCAATGATGCCAGAGTGGGATTTCGTTGAAATGCTTGAACATGGTATGCCTCCTACGTGTGGATTTGGGTTTGGAGAAAGACTGTTTTCTTTTATGGTAGATAAACCAGTTCGTGAGACTCAACTTTTCCCATTAATGAAACCAAAAGACTAATTTTAAATTAAGAAAAAACCTATGTAATACATAGGTTTTTTCTTAATTAGTTATCCACAGTTAAAGTGGGGAATTGTATTTGTATTGTGGGATGAAGTGGTTTATAATATAAGTAAGTGGGATATAGTGGGAAAGCAAATTTATTTGCGATAATAATTATATTTCACAATATTATTATGTTAATTGGAGAATACATTCATACACTCGATGATAAGAACAGAATGTCATTACCCGTAAAGTTCCGAAAGGAGATGGGAAAGAGCGTTGTTGTTGCTCCAGGTCTCGATAATTGTCTCTCGATTTTTACCACCAAAGAGTGGCAAAAAGTTTCAGAGAAATTATCTGACTCATCGATGATTGCATCCGATAACAGAAGTTTCTCGAGATTTATGTTTGGTCAAGCAGCGATAGTAGAAGTAGATGGAAACGGCCGAATACTAATCCCGGAAAATTTAAAAAATCGTTCAGGCCTCACTAGTAAGGTTGTGGTTATTGGCGTGCAAAATCGCGCTGAAATCTGGAATGAGAAGGCATGGAATGATTACAAGAAAGTTGTTGAGACACAGGCAGACGCCCTTGCGGATAAACTGGGGCAGATAGGTGTTCTTTAATATGAAACATATTTCTGTATTATTGGCGGAATCAATCAACGGGTTAAATATTAATTCCGACGACACGATTATCGATGGAACTTTAGGTGGCGGAGGACACACACTTGAAATAATTAAACGTTTTGGGAAGAACGTAAAAATTATTTGTTTTGATTTGGATAAGGATGCAATATCCAGGTCAAAAAAAATAATTGATGAGACAGATGGAAATGTAACTTACGAAACATGTGGGTTTCAGGACATGGATAAAGCGCTTAATGATTTGAAGATTGAAAAAGTTGATCGGATTCTACTTGATTTGGGACTTAGTTCGTTCCAATTGGAAGAAGGAGAAAGGGGATTCACATTTTTGAAAAATGAACCGCTTCTGATGACAATGAAGAAGAATCCAGGAAAAGAAGACCTAACTGCATCTTTAATCGTAAACACTTGGAATGAGGAAACACTTGCGGATATCATTTACGGTTTTGGAGAAGAAAAGTTTTCTCGAAAAATTGCAAAAGCTATCGTGGAAGCTCGCATGGAAAAGAAAATAGAAACGACATTTGATTTAGTTGCGATTATTGAGAAAGCAGTTGGTAGGTTTTATAAAGGAAAAAAAATAAATCCTTCAACCAGAACTTTCCAAGCACTCCGGATTGCCACGAATAGTGAGTTGTCAAATCTAGAGCAAGTAATACAAAAAGGTTTCAATAGATTATCGGTTAATGGACGAATGGCGATTATAACTTTTCATAGCTTGGAAGACCGCATTGTCAAAAAAGCATTTGTAAAGTTTAAAACTGAAGAAAAGGCAGAAGTTATTACAAAAAAGCCAATAATACCAGGCCAGGAAGAAATAAAATCAAATCCACGTTCTCGCAGTGCAAAATTAAGAATAATTGAAAAAATAATATGACTAAAGCAAAAGAAATAACAAACGATATAGCACAAAATATTAATACACAAAGAATATTATTCCGTATTCTAGTTACCGGTTCTGTGATGTTGTTTGCGGTATATGTGTATCTGATTGGCTCCATTACTTTCAATGTAATTGCCCGCAAATCTCTTGAAAATACAGTATCTTCTTTAACAACCCAAGTAAATCAATTGGAATTAACATATTTGAATAGTGTAAATGCAATAAATAAAGATTATGCGGTATCAATGGGATTTGTGAATGTGAATCAAAATATTTTTGCCTCACGAGATGCAAATCGTGTCGCTATTCGCTAATGAAAAAGGCATCGTTTCAAGTAAGAATACGAATTGTACTAATCTGTATTTTCTTGGTGGCAATTATTCTTCTTGGAAGATTATTTTTTGTTCAAGTAATAGATAAGAATTTTTATTTGGCGCGTGCCGATAAACAATATGTTACTCCTTCAAGTAATATTTTTGACCGTGGTTCAATATTTTTTTCTCAAAAGGATGGTTCTCTTGTAACTGCTGCAACTATTACTACTGGGTTTAAAATAGCTATAGTTCCTAAAGATATAGTTGATGTTCTGGATGCATATTCTAAATTAAGTCCGTATTTAAAGATGGACAAGGAAACATTTATTTCAAAAGCATCCAAGAAAGATGATCCATACGAAGAAATAGCCACAGAGTTATCGAAAGAACAAGCCGATGCAATAGACAGTTTTAAAATAAAAGGAGTTTCTATTTTTAAAGATAACTGGCGAACTTATCCCGGTAATAGTTTGGCATCACATACTCTGGGATTTTTGGCTTATAAAGATGATACTTTAACCGGCCAATATGGCTTGGAAAGATTTTATAATTCCACTCTTTCGAAACCGGCAAATGAATCATATGTGAATTTTTTTGCAGAAGTATTTTCAAATATTAAAAATACTATTTCAAATACAAGTAAGGGAGATATTGTAACGACAATAGAACCGGTAGTACAGTATACTCTCGAAGAAGAATTAAAAGGTGCGATGGATAAATGGCAAGCGGATTCTGCCGGCGGTGTAATTATAAATCCTCAAACTGGTGAAATTTATGCAATGGCAGGAATGCCTGATTTTGATTTAAATAATTTCGTAAGTGTGCCGGATGTCCACGTTTTTCGTAATCCTTTAGTTGAGAATGTTTTTGAATTTGGGTCCGTTATTAAACCATTGGTAATGGCCGGGGCTATTGATGCCGGGGTTGTTACTCCGACGACTACATATTTCGATGCTGGTTCTGTTGTTGTAGACAAGAAGACCATTAATAACTTTGATAAAAAGGGACGAGGCGTAGCTACAATGCAAGAAGTTTTGGATCAATCTCTTAACACAGGAATGGTATTTGTGGAAAGCAAACTAGGAAACGATAAATTCCGTTCATATATGGAATCATACGGAATAGGACAAAAAACCGGTATTGATCTTCCGAACGAAACCTCAGGTCTAATAAGTAATCTAAACAGTCCTCGTGATCTTGAATATGCGAATGCTTCTTTCGGCCAAGGTATTGCTATAACTCCTATCGAAGCAGCAAGAGCATTCTCGATTATTGCAAATGGAGGAAAACTAATTACTCCACACCTGGTAAAAGAAATAAACTATGATAATGGTTTATCAAAAACAATTGATTATCCGATTACACAAGAAAATCTATTAAAGAAGGAAACTACGGATACAATTACTCAAATGCTGATTCATGTTTTTGAATCATATGGTGGTGGTAGTTATAAACTTAATAATTACAGCATTGCAACAAAAACTGGTACTGCACAAGTAGCGCAAGAAGGCGGAAAAGGGTATTATACAGACCGTCATATGCATTCTTTCTTCGGATATTTTCCGGCACATGATCCTAAATATTTAATATTTCTCTTCTTAAATAATCCAAAGCACATTAATTATGCTTCTCAGACTTTGATAGATCCATTTATAAATATAACTAAGTTTATTTTAAATTATTATAATGTTCCACCGGATAGATAGATATGAAAAAAATTTTTAAACAAGTTGTTGTTATAATAATTACTTTGGAATCAAAGCTGATACTTAAGAGATATCATCCTAAAATAATAGCAATTACGGGTTCGGTCGGTAAAACTTCCACTAAGGATGCTGTATTTACGGTGTTGTCAAAATTTAAAACTGTCAGAAAAAGCGAGAAAAGTTTTAATAGTGAGATAGGTTTACCTCTAACCATACTTGGTTCACCAAATGGCTGGGATGACCCGTTTATTTGGTTTGAAAATATATTGCATGGATTGTATTTAATCATTTGGAAACAAAAATATCCAGAATATTTGGTGCTTGAGATAGGAGTAGGTAAGCCAGGTGACATAAAAAAGAATATTGTTCCTTGGCTTAAACCCGATGTAGTTATTGTGACCCGTTTCCCCGATAAACCGGTTCATGTCGAATTCTTTGGTTCTGTCGAAAAAATTATTGAAGAAAAAAGTGCTCTTGTTTCTATCTTAAAAAAAGATGGAATACTTATTTTAAATCACGATGATGATAAAGTTTATGCTTTACACCAGAAGTCAAATTACCGAACTGTGTCATATGGGGCACAAGAAAATTCTACTTATCATTTTATATATCCGACTTATCTGTATGCGGAACGGAACGGAATAAAAATTCCGAATGGAATAAATTTTAAATTGGAATATGAAGGGAATACTTTTCCGGTTATGTTGCCGAATATTTTGGGTATGCACAACATTGGCCAAGCACTAGCTGCTCTTGCCTGCGCACATGAACTTGGGTGCGATTTACTGGAATCAATAAAAGCAGTTAGCGAGTATATCACTCCACCAGGAAGGCTTTCGCTTATTGAAGGAATAAACAATTCAATCATAATTGATGATACATATAATTCGTCTCCAGTTGCGATGGAAGCTGCCATTGAGGTTCTAAAAGATATCGAAGGAAAAAGAAAAATTGCAGTTCTCGGTGATATGCTCGAGCTTGGCAAATTTACCGAAGAAGAACACAACATAGTGGGTGAAAAAATATCAAGTGTTGCAAACATTTTAGTTGTTGTTGGCCCGAGAGCTCGCTTTATAGCAGACGGAGCAATTGAAAAAGGATTTCCTAAAAATGAAATATATAGTTTTGACTCATCAAACACAACGGCAAAATTTTTGGAAGGAATGATTGAAAAAGGGGATATTATCTTAATAAAAGGTTCTCAAGGAGTACGCCTGGAAAGGGCTGTGGAGGCTATCATGGAGCATAAAGAGCTCAAAAAGACTCTTTTATGCCGTCAGGACAAAGAGTGGCAAAATAGGTAAATATAACAATAAAAAATGCCTCAAATTTGAATTAATCAAATTTGAGGCATTGTAGCTTTTAGTATGGCTGTAGAGTGTTTATAAATTCTTTTACAACAATGATATTATTTTTGAAATCATCTTTGTTGGCAAAAAATTTGTGCCAAATCACTGGTTCTTTCAGTTTATTATTAACCAACTGAACGAGAAGTCTATTTGATATGCTCTCATGAATTTCAATTGTATGAACACAATTAGGCTTGTTCATTACTGAAACATTGTAAACATATTTAACTCCTCCTTCTCGCTGGAAAATACTTTGAACACATTTTTCTGGAATCCAAAATTGGACCCCAATAATAGATTGCAGAATACTCAAAAAATCTTGTTGTTTCTGCTCTACTGAAATAGTTTTCGTTTCCTCCATTTGATGATGGTTTTAAAAATTGAATTAAAACAAGTTTCTCACGATTACTGAAAAATCATTTTCAAATTGACTTATAGGGATAAATTTTTCTGAAGCTACAAATTCCCATTTACCACTGTTGGCATTTCTAAAAAGAATTTCATAGGTAACGTCAGTTCCGCTCCACATCAACGTAACATCAAATTTTTTTTCTCCTGAAGGGCTATCAACCATTACTGAATAGAGGAGGTCTTGTGATCCGGAATCAATAGGGGTAATAGTTCGATTTGAATCCAGATTTTTTATAGCAAGACCACAATCCCGTAATTTTTTGATAAGAGTTAGAGCAAATGATGCTGTTCCGATCTTACCAGGGTAACATCCTCTGTTTGTGTCAACTTTAGAAAAATGTCTGTATACTTTACTCTTAACTACTGTTGTGTCCATAATTTTACATTTAAGTTTTTAAATAACTAAATTAATTGCTAATATTATAAACGAAATAACTATATTTGTCAAGAAGATATAAAAAATAAAACCCCGTATTAAATACGGGGTTAATGTTAAAACTTCACTTACATACTATCCAAAATCCTAAATAAGGAATCTCCGAATTCCTGAGCGAGGCTAATGTCGAAGATTTTACCACCAGTTCTTTTTTTATGACCGCGAGGAATTGTGTTTGTCATTATCATTCTCGAAAAAGGGTTAAGATAAAATAATTTATTTTTCCATCCTCTGATTAAGACGGCGTGTGTAGCGAGAAGTAAAACTGCTTTTGCTTTTAGTTGTTTCAAGTGACGGCCAGTGTTATTTGCTGTTCCACCGGAAGCAACTTCATCTTCAACTATTACAATAATTTTACCTTCCACTAAATCAGGAACAATGTAATATATTTCTTCGAAATCATAATACTCCCTGAATTCAGCAACAAGTCTTTCTATTTCTTCTTTCTTTTCTTCAACAATTGAAGTAATACTATTTATTGCTCGGTTTTTAAGATTAAACAAAACACGGCAATGAAGAATACCGGCAAGTCTGACTGCTCTTGGTATTGAACCGGCATCTGGAGCATAAACATTTATCAGGCTATGTTCTTCAAGAGGAATAAATGTTTGAATAGTTGTGGCAAATTTAATTGTTGGATTAATTTCATGAAATTTAACCCCATACTCCTCACAAGCTTTTGCCATTGCGCTTGAGTGTGGTGTAGCAACTATCATTTCGTCTATTCCACATTGATGCAAAATAAAGATTGATTTTCTTAATCTTTGAATTTCGTCCGGTTTGGCGACTTTCTTTGACCATTTTTCCAAAGCAGTTTCTTCCATTACTGGGTCTTGTCTACGGTTCCAGAAGAAAGGAAAAATTCCGATTATATACTTGGCTCCGTATTGGTGTTTTAAAGCCCAGACTAAGTCAGTCAGTTCATCATCGTATTTTTGTTTGAAAATACTCTGATATATCACAACAATTTTCCCCCTTATGTTTTCATGGTTAACTATTCTGTTATCCAATTCGCCTTCAGGGTATTTATTGAAATTGATATGACTAAAGAAGCAACGTTTACCGAATAATTCACTTAATTGCTCAAGTATTTTGGCACCAAGTTTGAAGTTACCATTTCCACTAAGGAAAATTACTTCCTGTACATCTTTCATATTTTTAGATTTTAGAGTTGTTTAAGAACTTAATTAATCAAACTATAGATAATATTCATGTATTTGTCAAACCATAAATTTATGGATAGTCAAAATATTCTTTCACAATTTTTTAATTATATATTAATCATTGTAGTGTATGGTTTTATCAATATGAGAATATTAATTATTGAAGATAAAATTGAATTGGCAGAGATGATAAAAAAAGGATTGGAAAATATTGGCTATGCTGTTGATACACTTTATGATGGAATGAAAGGGTTAAGAAGGATAGAAGCAAGTCCCGATAATTTCGATTTGATTATTTTAGACATAATGCTTCCTGGAATGGACGGTCTTACTATCTGTAAAAAAATTCGAAGCCAAAATATAAAAATACCTGTCCTTATGCTTACCGCAAGGAGTGAATTGGAAAATAAAGTACAAGGGCTTGATTCGGGAGCGGATGATTATTTGGCAAAACCATTCGAATTTACCGAACTGACGGCGAGAATTAGAGCACTGCTTCGAAGACCAAAAGAAGTTCTGGAAACGGAGCTTTCGGGATCTGGAGTTAAATTAAACACAGTAAAACATATTGTTGAAAAAAGAGGAAAAAATATAAAATTAACAAACAAAGAATTTGCAATCCTTGAATTATTTTTAAGAAATCAAAACCAAGTTTTAAGTCGAGACAAAATTATTGCTCATGTTTGGGATTTTAACTATGATACATTCAGTAATATTGTAGATGTAAATATCAAAAATATCAGAAAAAAACTTCAAGGCAAAAAAGAAAATATATTTGAAACAATTTACGGAATCGGGTATAGATTTAATGCGTAACTAAATACATTAATAATATATTCATCTTTATAAAGTATACTCGAGCTAAATTTGTCGAGAATTTAATTTAACAAAATTAATATAATCAAAATAATAATATGACAATTCAAAATAGAGTTATTCACTTCGAAATCCAGGCGGATAATATCGAAAGAGCAAAAACTTTTTATAAAAATGTTTTTGGTTGGAAAATAGACAAGATAATGAAGAAAGAAGAAGGGGAAATGATGGATTACTGGGGTATAATGACTGGTTCCGACAAGGAGCCAGGAATAAACGGGGGAATGTATGAAAGGCCGGAAGACAATATATTAAATACTTATGATTGCACTATTGGTGTCGCAGATATTGATAAAGCAATCGATACAGTAAAAGCCAACGGAGGAATTATAAAGAAAGAAAAGATGGAAATATCTGGGGTTGGTTGGTTTGCCAATGCGATTGATACGGAAGGGAACAAGTTTGGTTTAATGCAATCAACTAGAAAAGAAAAGTAGTCGATTTAAAATTTATTAATGAGTTAATTATTGTAATATATGAAAAAAAATAGCGCTGTGCTTATAATTATTATCTTGGTTGTTATCGTTATAATAGTATTACTTATCGTTGGGTCCAATAAACAAAATAATTTAGGTAGTAATTATGTTGCTCCAACTGACACCTCAGTTACACCCACTACAACTCCGACAACTACTACACCCACACCCGTTTTGTTTTCAAGCTCTCCCTTATCACAAAATGCATTTCTTATCTCTACTGCAACATATGACGCAAAGACCAAAGCTGCTCTGAGTGGATTTACAGTGACAAAGAAAACATTAGCGGATGGTTCATTGCAATACACATTGAATTCTACAAATGCAGATTATCAAACGCAAACATATACAGTAAAGACAGGAGAAAAATTGTATTTCATTGAAGCTTTGCCTAGTGATGACAATGGAACCGGGGATAGAACTATAGCTGATGATTCAGCGGTAGTTGTAGACGCGAACGGCTATATTGTTAGCCAATAAATTGCCGACCAGATAACAAAAAAACAACTATTATGTTCGTAATAGTTGTTTTTTTGTTTATTCAAAACTGTTGACTTATGAATTCAAAAATGCAATATTATATATATGTTAGGTATTATTAAAAATCAAAATTTAAATAAAAGTTTTTGGGGAAATTTTTATTTCTTTACTTTCAATTTGAAGGTTGATTTTTGATAATAATAAACTCCAATAACAAATTATTACTAAAAACCAGCTTTCAAAGAAAGCTGGTTTTTAGTTCTTTAACTTGTACATTTAAAATTAAATATAATAATCATTAAATTAATCTAAAATTAGGAGGAATTATTATGGGTAGTAAAGTGTTAATTGATCTCTCTAAAATCAAGAGTGAAGAAATGAATCCGTATTGGTTTTTTAAAATTCTTAATTCGACAAGACTTGGAAAACATTCTGCGAATAGGATTTATGAAGACAGTAATCAAAAAGTTGTTGCCGTAAGATGTAATTGCGGTAAAAGCAAGTATCATCCTGTTATTAATGGGTTGGAGATTTGCTGGGGTATATATATTGAAGGGCGAGGTCTACCAAGTTTTAAAAAAACAGGAGGAGACAAAAGTGTTTTGGTTTTATAAAACCAATTCTAATTTTAAATTAAACCGAATAGCCATCCCAAGTGATGGCTATTTATTTTGGACGTTAATTGACAAAACGTATTTTAAATTGTAATGTGAAGAAAAACAAACAATATAATAAGTTATTTGATATGAAAGACAAATGGAATTTTTCTGATTATAAAGGAGCACTATCAAGAGTGGCTTTTAAATCTGAAAATAGTCTCGGCCGTCGTTTCCATAACGACCCTGATTCTATTTATTATTTTCTTGACCCATTTTTATTAGATACAGAAAAAATAAGATTGAGCAAATCATACAGAAGACTCGCCGACAAAAGACAAGTTTTCCCGCCAAACCTGCAGTCAAACGTTCGAAACAGATTGATTCACACAAATGATGTGGTAGATCTTGCTCTAATTTTTTCTAATATTCTTGGGTTGAATAGTAACTTGGCTGAAGCTATCGCTTATGGTCATGATATCGGGCATACTCCGTTCGGACATTTAGGAGAAAGGTTGATTCAAAACTTATCTGGAAGGAATTTTGCTCATCATGTCATGAGTGTTATCGTCGCCCAGAAAGTTGAAAGGAAAGGAAAAGGATTGAATCTTACTTACGAAACTCTTGAAGGGATTCTAAACCATTCACGTGGGGCAGGTGAGATGAAAGTCAATAATAACGTCTCTGAAGAAGCGACTCTCGTAATGTATGCAGATAAAATCGCATATACTTTCTCTGACTTTAATGATGCTATCCGGGTTGGATATCTCAAAGAAAAATCTTTACCTAAAATTATTAAATATTTTGGTGAAAATCAAAGGGGAAGGATTGCGAAAACTTCTCTTGAATTCATTAAAGAAAGTTCAGAAGAAGGTAAAGTATCTTTTTCTAAATCCGAATGTTCGAGAAGATTCGCGGAATTAAGAAGCTGGATGTATGATAATGTTTACCATACTCTGGATAGCGAAAGCTCAAGAATTGAAACCTATAATAGGTTGAAAGAAGTTGCTTCTTTTCTTAAAGATTATTTTAATGGAAAGATTGACCCATATTTTGCTATCAGTTGCATGACAGATGGTGAAGCGAATGATATGTTTAAGCAAATTAATAATGGTGGGGTAAATCACCTTGATTATGGCTTTATAGAAATTGTTAATAATTTTATAGGCAAAAACTTAGACATTACTGATGTGGACTTAAACAAATCAGATTTTGTAAAAATTGAAAATTAACCTTGCGAATTTAAACCTCGCAAGGTTTTTTTTTATTTGTGACC
>Ga0182027_10001673_pt1 | contig 36700 bp, 26 predicted proteins | sample 712E1DmetaG_FD_121300 | JGI IMG/M metagenome (GOLD analysis project Ga0182027, IMG submission 121300) | Permafrost microbial communities from Stordalen Mire, Sweden - 712E1D metaG (Illumina Assembly) | ecosystem: Environmental > Terrestrial > Soil > Wetlands > Permafrost | place: Sweden...
ACACGTGACATGAACAATTTACCAACGCCGCCTGTCCGGCATTTCCTGTCACCCGTCACTTGCCGCATGTCACTCTGAAAGAATGTCCGCGCGCACGGAAAATTTTATTGTCGAAAAATCGATCCCGTACGGGCGGATGGACACCTATTTGCGCGAAAAATTTCCCGCCGCCTCGCGCGGAGCGTTGCAACGGCTGATGGAACAGGGCCACATCCTCGTCAATGGTCACACGGTCAAACCCACGCATAGCCCGCGCGCCGGCGAACAAATTGAAATCCGTTGGCCGGAGGCAATACCCGCCGAAGCCCAGCCGGAAGAAATCCCGCTCACCATTCTTTTTGAGGACCAAGCGCTGCTCGTGCTGAACAAACCCGCCGGACTGGTCATGCATCCCGGCGCCGGACACGAGGAACACACGCTCGTCAACGCGCTGCTCCACCACTGTCAGGGCTCGCTCAGCGGCATCGGCGGCGTCGCCCGGCCCGGCATCGTCCACCGGCTTGACAAGGAAACCAGCGGCTGCCTCGTCGTCGCCAAAAACGACGAAACCCACGTCGCGCTTTCCGCGCAATTCGCCAAAAGGCAGGTCGGAAAAAATTATAATGCGATTGTGTGCGGTGAACTCGCGCGCGAATCCGGCGAAATCCGCGCCGCCATCGCCCGACATCCGTCGCACCGCAAGCGCATGGCCGTGCGCGACGACGAATCCGGCCGCGCCGCGCATACGAGTTATCGCGTACTGGAACGATTGAACTCGGCGACATTCGTCGAGGCGCAAATCCACACCGGCCGCACCCACCAGGTCCGCGTGCATTTCCAATTCATCGGCCACCCGCTGGTCGGTGACGAAACCTACGGCGCGCGGCAGAATGCGCGGTTGAAGGAATTGACGCACTACGCCGCACCGCGGGTGATGCTGCACGCACGCGAGCTTTCGTTCATCCATCCGCGCACGGAGGAGCAAATGACTTTTGAAGCGCCGCTGCCCAAGGATTTCCGCGAAGCGCTGAAGTTTCTACACGTGCAAGGTTGAAACTGATAATCTCGCGGCATCGGGCGTCCGCTTGATCATTCTGGTTCAATGCGCGTTGGCCATTGCCGCGGAATGAGGCATTTGAGCGGACTCATGCCGGCTGTTACTTTTGCATTTCAAGACTTGGCTTCCCTTCCGCTTTCCGACAATAATCCAGCGTCCCAATGCAATTCATTCGTGATATTTACACGGCGAAACGCGTGGCCGGCCAACCGGTCATCTCCTTTGAATTTTTCCCGCCGAAAACCATTGAAGGCGACCGCAATCTTTTGGAAAAGCAAATACCCGCCCTGCTCCAGGCCAGGCCTGATTATTGCTCCGTGACCTACGGCGCCGGCGGCAGCACGCGCGACAAAACGTTGATGATCGTGGATCGCATCCAGCGGCAGCACGGGCTCACGGCGCTGGCGCATCTCACGTGTGTTGGGCATACCCGCGCGCAGGTGCGCGAGCTTTTGGAAAAAATCCGTTCGCTCGGTTGCAAAAACATTCTCGCGCTCCGCGGCGATCCGCCGGTGGGTGGTGAATTTCAGCCGGTGCCCGGCGGTTTTGAATTCGCCTCGCAACTCGTCCGATTCATCCGCGAGTCGGGCGATTTTTCCGTTGGCGCCGCCGGTTTCCCCGAAGGCCACATCGCCTGCCGGGAAGGCAAACACGCCGATTGGCGGCATTTGAAGGAAAAAATGGACGCTGGCGCGGACTTTGTCCTCACCCAGTTATTTTTTGACAACGCGGATTATTTTGAATTCCGCGATTACGTTGCCGGCAAACTGGGCGTCCGCGCCCCGCTCGTACCCGGCATCGTCCCCATTGTTAGCGCTGCGCAAATTACGAGGTTCACGCAACTCTGTGGCGCGAAGGTCCCGTCGCCGCTCCGCACCAGGCTCGATCAACTGATGGATAATGACGAAGCGGCCGCCGAATTCGGCATCGAATACGCCACGCGGCAGTGCGAGGAGTTGCTGCGCGCGGGCGCGCCGGGATTGCATTTTTACACGTTGAACAAATCACGTTCCACCGTGCAGGTCCTGAAAAATCTCGGCCGGGCGCAAGCGGAACGCGAACAGGCGGTCCGCGTGAACTTTGTCAGTTGCCAGGCGCAGAAGGAATCGTGATTGCCCGAACTGCGGCCGGATTTTGTATTACGCCCGCGACAGGGCGTTGGCCGACGCGGAAGAAAGATTGAAATTCGAGGCTGGCTCAATGAGCGGGAGATGGTTCCACCGCCCTAGATCCAACTGTCAACAGCAATTTGACAAGAAGTTCCGGAAGGGTCGTAAAAGCTAACTTGGGATTGGCCGAAAGTATTTAAAGAGAAATTTTATCATCGGGGGTCAGGTGACTTGGAAGCGCAAACTGGTGTGACTTCGAACAGATTTGCGCAAATGGCCAGAGAAGTAGTTTCGAATGATAGAATCGAATTCAGTTGATGTTTCTGCCGGAATCCGTGAAGATATTGATCGGCTGATGTCTCTTTCGCAAGAACATGCTGAGTCCCGGCGCCAATACAATTTTCTAAGGAAAAGAAAATGGCTGTGGATACTTTATCCATCGGCGTGAATGACTCGGTCAAAACGCAATCAATCAAAATCTTTGGTTTTTAGTTTGACACCACAAATCCATAATCGCCAAACGACATGGTTTTTTGATTCAATGCATATTTCAACCACCCAGTTTCAACCAGGCCGTCTGGCAAGTTTTCTGGCTTGGGTTTGGGTTCGGCTGGCCAGAGTCAACGAGCGGAAATACAGGGATAATGGCTGGAATTCTTATGCTGAAAGACTTCAGTACAGGCTGCTTAAGCTCCGTCTCCGTTTCTTCTCCCGCAGCCACGTCGGCCAGTTGCAGCGGATGGCAGATGACATGAGATTCTGTCGCATTTCGGTGCGCGTTTTTAACCTCTACCACGAAAAATCAGAATCATGTCTGCGCCGGTCGCCCACCAGCGAAATAACATTTAAACATTCTGGCAACGCCGGGGACATTATCTATGCCCTGCCCGCCATCAAAGCCTTGAGCGCTGGCCGCCCGGTCAGGCTGTTTTTGAAACTGGATGTCCCCGTCAGCGGTTGGCCAGAAAAAGAACACCCGATCAGGAAAGTCGGTTTGAATGCTCCAATGGTTGAGTTTTTACGACCATTACTCGAACATCAGGGCTGGCTGTCATCAATCCAAATCCATAATGGCGAAGTGGTGGATTACGATCTGGACATGTTTCGCGAGGTGCCAAACATCAAAGGCGACCGTGGCGATATCGCGCATTGGTATTTTTGGATGTTCGCAGTGAGCGCCGACTTGTCCCAATCTTGGCTGGAAGTTCGTCCGCCTCCCGTGCCCAGCATAAAAATTGTTCTGGCGCGCAGCCCGCGTTATCACAATCAATGCATCAATTATGCCTTTCTTCGCGACTTGGGGGAGATTGATTTTGTTGGAACCCCGTCTGAATTTGAGGAAATGAAGCTAACATTGCCGAAACTCCGGCACATAGAGTGTGAGGATTTTTTGCAACTGGCGCGCGTGATCAAGGCGGCTCGATTCTTCATAGGCAACCAGTCTTTTCCCTACGCCGTTGCCGAAGCGTTGAAAGTGCCGCGCATCCTTGAAGTTTGCCCGGAAGTTCCAGATGTGATCCCAACGGGAGGCAATACCGGCGAGGCGTTTTTCCAGCCCAATTTTGAAAAGCTGGTCAGACGCTTTTGGGCACAAACGGCCCCGCCGTCCCGGACGGCATAACCCATTGCGGTTAACTGATAGAAGCAGCACAACACCAAAATTGTCAGGACAATGAAACTCGGGTTGCTTACAACTATAAATACCAATATCGGCGATGATTTTATTCGGGAAGGGCTGTTGCACTGCATCCGCAAGATTGCGCCAGGAGCCAAACTGGATGTGATCATGCTTAACAAGCATGATCCGCAAACGGTTTACCCGCGCTGGCATCCTATCCGGCTGTTTGACAAAAAAAAAATCAAGCCTCGCTGCCTGACCAAACCGTTTCGCATTTTGGCCGAACACTTTTTGCCGCCGTTGGGCTTTTCTCATTTTGAAGATTGCGAGGTCTTAATCCAATGCGGCACACCGGTTCTTTGGCCAGGATGCCGCAATAGTGAATGGGCGCGCTTGATCTGGCGCGATGTGTTTGCACGATTGGCGCAATGCGGCAAGCCACTGCTTAATTTGGGCGGCGGGTCATGCTATCCGTGGGAGCAATTGCCAGAGACATTGGCTGGCAATCAGGATGAAGTTTTCGTTCGCTTAATGCTGAATTCAGCACAATTGACCACGGTTCGCGATCGTCTGGCACGCAAGCTGTTGGCCTCGCTTGGCCGCGAGGTACAGCAGGTTTGCTGTCCGGCGCTGCTGGCAGGACAAGCGTATGTTTGCCCCGCCCCGCCTACACGAAAAGTGTTGATTAATTACATGATTGGAGGCGGTCATTATGATTGGGGACAGGGAATTAACGCACTATGCTGGGAGGATACTATGCGCCAGACAGTCCGCCATCTTGAGACATCAGGCTGGCAGCCATTTTTCCTTGCGCACAGCAAGAATGAATTGGCGCTGGCAGCGAACATCTGGCCGAATATGCACCGACTTTACCCCAGCAGTATGCAAGAATATTTTGAGGTCGTGCGCGATGCCGCTTTTGGCGTCTGCAATCGCATGCATGCCAGTGTGGCGTTGGCCGGGCTTGGCATCCCATCGGTGGCGGTAGGAACTGATTCGAGAAATCTTATGGTCGAGGCGGTAGGACTTCCAGTGTTTTACGTCAAAGAGGCCACACCCAATCGAATGATTGCGATAATTGATTATCTGCAGCGCAATCGGGACTTCGAGTCGCAGCGGTTGCTGGCATTGCGTGAAACTACATTAATCGAATATACGAACTGCATGCGTGCATTTTTTCCCCTGACTTAAAACAAGGCCGAAAATGTTTTCCCGGCTCGCTTTTAAAAACCTTTTGCCGCTCAAGTGAAATGCCTTAAATTTTCTATATTGAGATGGATTATTCTTCTGTCAGTTATGCGTTTCTTGTGTGTTTCATAACAACATGACGGCGTGTTTGTGGAACGCGGGGCGAGTCATCCGGTTCATTTCAATCAGACGTGGTTTCTCGAACAACGAAAAGCGCCAAAGCAAAAAACAACTGCGCAGCTACCTGTTGCGGGCGAGTTCCATGGACTGCTCCGCCGTCTGCGCGCGCGGAAGTTTGACCTCGCCGTGGGTTTTCAGGGATACGGTGAAACCGTCTGCCCGCACGGATTACGGGTGCCGCGCAACGCTGGGGCTGAAAATTAATCCCCGCCGGTGGATCGAGCGAGGCGGGCGGTTTATTGCCCTGCAGACTGTCCGCAGTTATTGGAACTCAACGGAGGATCCTCCGTTTCTCGAGCCAGCGTCGGAAATTGTTGAAGGGCTGCGTCAACTTATGCCACACCCACCAGGTAGCGTAGGCACGCCGGCTCAACGTCCTGGCGATATCGGCGCGCAACGCCGCGGCTCTTTCGCCCCGGCGTTTGCGCAAATAATATGCTTGAGTGCACAACATTTGCCATCGCGCCGCCCCATCCTTCATCCAGGGTCGGGTATAATATCTCTCCAACAAAAGAATATCTTCCTCGGTAGAAGCGCCACTGCGCCGGTTGACTTCAGTCAGCTGCGCCGGATGCTGGCGGAAGGCGCAGAGCGGCTCCGCGATGTAGGCAAACCGCCCCTGTTCCAGCAGGTGAAACCACATTTCCTGGTCCAGCAACTGCACCAGTTGCTCGTCGAAACCCCGCGCCGACTGGCTTTTGCGGAACAGGACGAGCGATGGCTCCCCGATCAAATTTCCGTTGTGTTCGAGGCAACAGATGATGACGCGTTTTCCATCCCGGACGCCCGAACGGCGGAAACGGTTGCGCACCTTCAGCAGCCGGGAGTGCGCGTCTATCAGATGCGACGCCGACCCGACCAGCGAAACGGAGGCGTCACTTTCCATTGCCGCAACCATGCGCCGCAAGGCGGACGGATCGAGCAGTTTGTCGTCCTGCAGGACAAATTTCAGAAACTCACCCCGGGCCGCCTTGAGGCAGGCGTTAAAATTGCCGCCGATTCCCAGATTGCGCGGATTCCGCCACCAGCGAATGCGGCTGTCGCGCGCGGCAAAGCGCTCGATGACAGCGGCTGAACCGTCTGTGGATCCATCATCGCTGATGAGTATTTCACAGTCGCTGAAATCCTGCGCCAGAATGGATTCCAGGCATTCGGCCAAAAACGGTTCGCCGTTGAAAACAGGAATTAAAACGCTCACTAAGGGCGTGCGCATGTCTGCCACCGAACATAGAGTTTTCGCCCGCGCTTGTCCATAATCTCAAACCGGCTCACAGCGGGCGCGAGCGCCCCCCGGGGAATGGGCTGGTTCTATCAACTTGACAGGGAAACCGTGAGTTGCAACAGTCCGCGCCGTTTTCATTTAATGCTTTTCAGTTCACCCATTTTTTTATTTCTGTTTCTGCCGGTGGTACTGGCCCTCTGCGCGCTTCCCGGATTGAAGTTGCGCAACGGCCTGCTGCTGGTGTTCAGCGTGATTTTTTACGCGTGGGGCGAGGTGGTTTTTGTGTTCCTGATGCTCGGCTCGACGCTGTTGAATCATTTTCTGGGACAGTGGGTGGACCGGGAGACGGAGCCGGTGCGGCGGAAATGGGCGGTGGGGGTGGCGGTGGGGCTGAACATCGGGACACTGGCCTTTTTCAAGTACGCGAATTTTGCGGTGGGCAACCTGAACGCGGTGCTGGGATTTTTGCATCTGGGAGCGGTGCATATGAATCCGGTGCGGCTGCCGATCGGGATTTCGTTTTTCACCTTTCATGCGTTGTCGTATGTGATTGACATCTACCGGCGCAAGTGGGTGGCGGCGAAGAATCCGTGCGATGTGGCGCTGTACATCTTCTTTTTTCCGCAATTGATCGCCGGGCCGATTCTGCGGTGGAGCGCGATTGCGCCGCAACTGGGGCGGCGGGTGGTGACGCGAGAGGGATTTGCGGAGGGCGTCCGGCGGTTTACGGGCGGGCTGGCCAAGAAAATGATCATTGCCAACGTGGTGGCGGTGCCGACGGACAAGATCTTCGCGCTGGCGCCGCAGGAACTGACGCCGACGCTGGCCTGGCTGGCGGTGCTTTGTTACACGCTGCAAATCTACTTTGATTTTTCGGGGTATTCCGACATGGCGGTGGGTTTGGGGAAGATGTTCGGGTTCGTGTTTCTGGAGAACTTCAACTTTCCTTACATTTCGCAATCCATCAAGGACTTCTGGCGGCGGTGGCACATATCGTTGTCAAGCTGGTTCCGGGATTACCTTTACATTCCGCTGGGAGGCAACCGGTGTCCGGCCTGGCGGAATCATTTGAACCTGGTGATTGTATTTTTCCTGTGCGGGTTGTGGCATGGGGCGAGCTGGACGTTTGTGATCTGGGGATTGTATCACGGTTGTTTTCTGGTGCTGGAGCGGACCCGGTTTGGGAAGACGGTGGAGTCGTTGTGGCGTCCGTTGCGGCATGGCTACACCTGGCTGGTGGTCATGGTGGGCTGGGTGTTGTTCCGCGCCGGGACTTTTGGGCAGGCGATGAACTTCTTGGGCAACCTGATGGGCATTTCGTCCGGGGCCAGTCACGGCCAGATCGTTGCGTGGTATTGGAGCCATGAGCTGGGGTGCTCGATCATCTTGGGAGTGATTTTTGCCATGCCGGCCTGGGGCTGGATTTGCCATCGCGCCCGGGCCCTGCAGCGGGGGATGCCGGAAGTCTTGCGGCCGGCCGCAGCGGCAGCGGGAATGGCGCTGCAATTATTCCTGATGGTGGCATTGTTGTTGATTTCGGCCTCATGGCTGGCGGGTGGCACCTACAATCCGTTCATCTATTTTCGATTCTAGGCGGCATGAACTCCGAAGCCACCATCAAGAAACTGCACGCGGTTTTTGAAACGTTGACCATAGTCGCGTTCCTAGCCTTGCTCTGGCTGCCGACGCTGGATCATTTTTTCCAACTCGACCACGCCCGGAAACCCATCGAGAACCGCGCCCCGGCGGCATGGCCGCAATTTGCCGGGATCGGGCAAAGCCGGGATTTTGTCACCGGCGTCGAAAGCTATTTCAACGATCGTTTTGGTTTCCGCAACCGGCTGATTCGCTGGAACCATCATTGGAAGGACCATTTGTTCCACGACACTTCGGGCAAGGACGTTCTTATCGGACGCGATCGGTGGTTGTTCTATTCGGGCGGCGAAATGCTCCAACATTGGACGCGCGAGGCGAGTTTCAGCGGGCAGGACTTGGAAAACTGGCGCCGGCTGCTGGAGCTGCGGCGGGATTGGTTGCGTGAACGCGGGAGCAAATACATTTTCGTGGTGCCGCCGGACAAACATACGGTTTATCCCGAGTATCTGCCGGGTTGGATGGAAAAGAGCCCGAAACCCTCGAAAGTTCAGCAATTGGTGGAGTACATGAAAGCCCACTCGACGGTGGAGGTTCTGGATTTGAGCCCGACGCTGCTGGAGGCCAAGAAACTTCGTGCGGACTATCTGAAAACCGACACGCATTGGAACCTGTTCGGCGGCTTTATGGGCTATCGGGCGTTGATGCAGTCGCTGGCCCGGCAGATGCCCGGGCTGGAACCGCTGCCGCTGGACGCCTACAACTGGAAGCCCCTGGCAAAGGAACCGGGGGATTTGACCGTCATGTTGGGGCGGACGGACGGCTACACAGAAACTCAAGCCTTGGAACCCGTTGCCAAGAAACCGCTGCCCACCCTCGAAGGGCTTTTCGATCCCGTTCGGCTCCCCCAAGGGGAAGCAAAAGAGTTCAAGTCCAGCTATACTCTTAATGACAAGGCTTCCGGCAAAGCGATCGTCTTCCGCGATTCCTTCGCCGGCAGTTGGTATCCCTTCCTGGGTCAGCATTTCAGGGAAGTCATTTACATCTGGCATTACGACTGGGACCGTCCGCTGATTGAGCGGGAAAAACCGGACGTGGTGATTGATGAGATGTTGGAGCGGTTTTTCAACAACGAGGATCCGATCGCCCTGGCCCGCAAAGATCAATCGTCGGCAACCAACACCCCTCCCAGCCTGGTCACCGGAAAAACAGCCATCCCCGCCGGCAAATCCCGTTGACGTGCTCCGCAGCAAGAAAGTCCCGTCTGGTATTAATCAAGCAAGCTACCGGTGATATGGCCTTGCACGAGGCCGAATTGTTAAGCCGGCTCGAAGGGCCGCATTTTCCAAGGGTATTCATTTCTCAACAACACGAGGAGATTCGTCGCTGATCTTGGAACGCATTGCCGGCCATGATAACAGAAATACGTTGACGTGTTTAGGTTGTCATGCGCTGAAGATCCGGGTGCATCTCGGTCATCGTTCTGTCTTTATTAACACTTTGCGCTATGCTTGGGGCGAAGACATCTTCGGGTCGCCGACGTCGCCCAGCACTTTTTCGGCGTCGTCATCGCACGAGCCGGTAATGTTTCTTGTTGAAGCGGAAGCCGAACCATTGCTCCAGTTTCAGCATCCAGCGATGCTTTTTTTCTCTGGCGGTCAGCTTGTGATTCGGATCGGGTTGAAAAAGTCCATCCGCCTTTGGCAACCAGGCTTGCACAACCTGGGGATGTGTGCCGGTGAACCGGCGCAGCGGCACGGCATCCACCTGTCGGTAATCCACCGTCGGGGCCGGACCTTCAGACCAGAACCTGGTCACGGCATTGGTTTTCAAATTCATCTCGGTTTCACTGCGCACCCAGCCGTAATGATAAATTGTCGCATCGGCAAGTGCGGCGCGCGGGTAACGGCCCCGCTTTTGCGTATCCAGCACCACAAAGAACAATCCTTCCGGCCCCCACGCCGGAATCGTGTTGCGGATGATCCGCACCTCGCTGCGATACCAGCCGGGCGACCACGCGATGGTGTTGGCGTTGCCATAGAAATGCAGGTAGTCAAACGCCAGCGCCTCGACCCGCTCGTCGCCCAGGTGTTTTTCCATCGCCGCGCGGATTTTGGGCAGATCGTTTTCGTGAACCACCTCGTCGGCTTCGAGGTAAAACGCCCAGTCGCCGGTGCAATTGAACAGCGCGATGGATTTCTGCTGGCCATAGACAAATCCCTTCACGCTGTAACCCGGCTGGATCCGCTCGTTCCATTGCGTCGGAATAATGCGAATCTTCGGGTCCCCAATTTCGCGCAGCATTTTTTCGGTGTCATCCGCGCACGGGCCGAGGGCGATGACAAATTCATCCACGATCGGCAGGATCGAACGGATGGATTCGACGAACGGATAGCCGAGCTTCTGTCCGTTGCGCAAAAAGGTGAACCCGCTGACTTTCATCGGCGGAGTTTCCCGCTTCGCGTCGCGGATTTCAAGCGTTGAAGCGCAACGGCGCGCCTGCCGAAAATGGAAACCCCGCGCAGCTCTCGCCGCGCGGGTTGATTAAAGCGGCGGCCGATGACCGCCGGCCTTTGCCGACTGCCACCCTTGGCGCTGACCGAATTCGACACCTCACCTTTGATTCCTCTCCCCGCTCGGGCGGGGAGAGGGAGACAAGGGTAGTGTGCAGATGCGCCTGGAATCTGATAGGGCCGAGGTCAAAGAGAGAGGGAGATTTTTACTACGGTTGTTTCGGCGAATAGAACTCCACAAAGGCGTCCCAGGCCGCGCTTTCATTCCAGCCCGGAACCAGCGGCATTGCCGGATCGGTGTTGACCCGGCGCAGCGGTTCGCTGAAGTCCTCCTGCCGCGCCAGTTCCAGTTTGCATTCCCAGCCCAGCCGTTTCCGGGCTTCGCGCGCGACGCGTTGCGCAAAGTCGCCCTGTTTCTCGATGTAACCGCTGGGGTTGATCTTGAGCGTTTCCGTCTTTGATTCCGCGACCCGGCCGGCAAACTGCGCATAGACGGCGGCCAGCAGGTCCACCGGGATGTTGTCCCGTACGTAATCCGGCGTTTTCACCCCCGCCGGCTTGCCATCCTTCCAGGAGCGCATCAGGTAGCCCGTAAAGCGCGGCTCCTCGAAAGGCCCAAACGGATTGGGAATCACAAACTTGCCCAGCGGGACGTGCGCCTCGCCGCAATGGTAACGAAACATCTGCCAGGTCAAACCCTTTGACAGGCCGTAACCGGAAAAGGCGCGCAGCGGTTCCTCCCCCGCGCCTTCGTCATTTTCAAACACGCTGCCGGTCAAAACCACGCCCTTCAAGCCGTCGGCCTTTAACGCCGCGAGGACGGCGCGGAGATTCAGCGTGTTGTTTTGCAAAGCCCGTTGAATGTCAAAGTCGGGGCTGCGGTAATTAGCCGCCTCCGTGGCGTGGTGACAAAGCAGGTCCCAGGCGCCGCCTTCGCAAATCAACTTAAAAAACGCCTCCGTGCCAAAAGACGTTTCCGGCACCTGGCGGCACAACGGCTGCAATTTCCCGACGCGCTGTTTTCGGACGTTGTCATAATGCCCGGGGGCGCCCCGCAGCGGGCAGATGACTTCGTGGCCGGCTGCCGCCAGGGTTTTGACAAACCAGTAGCCGGTGAACGAACTGGCGCCGGTGAAAAGGATTTTCATGGCGCGCTCATTTGAGGTGGATGGCCGGATCGAAATCGGGATGGTTCCGGTCCTTGTCCGAAATCACCATCGGTTCCATGGGCCATTTGATGCCGAGCTTTGGATCGTTGTAGCGGATGCCGCGCTCGTGCTCCGGCGAATAAAACTCGGAGGCGAGGTAAAATATCTCCGTGTGGTTCTCGAGCGTCAGGAAGCTGTTGGCGCAGCCCTTGGGCACGTGGATCATGGTTCGATTTTCGGCGGTAAGCCCGGTGGCGAAATGTTTCAGGAACGTCGGCGATTCGGGGCGCAAATCAATGACCACATCAAAAAGCGAGCCGCGCACGCAGCGAAAGGTCTTGTCCTCGGCCCTGGGCGCGAGCTGGTAATGGATGCCGCGCAATGTCCCGCGATAACGGCTGACCGAGTTGTTGCCTTGGACAATGCGGGGGTTCAATCCGTGCTGCTGGAATTCGCGTTCGCAGAAAAGGCGCGCAAAGAAGCCGCGGTCATCGCCGCGTTTTTCCAGTTCGATGGTGAACACACCCCGGATCGGCGTCTCGGTGAATTTCATGGCTATTGTTTGCCGGATCAGCCCAGTTGGGTCAAAATCTTTTCGGAGATTTTCGCGCCGATGGCCAGGGCGGCGGTCGCCGCCGGCGAAGGCGCATTGACCACGTGCAGGATGCCGGGGCCTTCCTCGAAATGAAAATCCTCCACCAGCCTGCCGTCGGCGGTCATGGCCTGGGCGCGCACGCCCGCGCCGCCGGTTTCCAAGTCGTCCTGGCGAATGTCCGGCACGAGTTTTTGCAGCGAGCGGCAGAATTCGCTCCGGGAAAACGAACGGTGGACTTCATAGCCGCACATGGTGGGGTACGCGGCGAGAAATTTCCACAGGCCGGGAAAGCAAAGTGATTCGGCCAGGTCGCGCAGGTTGATGTTCGTCCAACGATAGCCTTCCCGCGCAAATGCCAGCACGGCGTTCGGCCCGGCTTCAATACCGCCGTGAATCAGGCGGGTGAAGTGAACGCCAAGGAACGGGAAGTTCGGATCGGGCACCGGATAAATCAGGTTTCTCACCAGATTCTGGCGGCTGGGTTTGATTTTGTAATATTCGCCGCGGAACGGAACAATTTTGACCCGTGGTTTTTGGCCCGAAGCCCGCACCAGCCGGTCCGCATGCAGGCCGCCGCAGGTGATGACGGTGCGCGTGTGAAATTCGCCGGCATTGGTTTCAACCGTCCAGCCATTGGCCGTGGAAATCAGTTTCGACACGCGGGTGTTGAGCCGGATTTCGCCGCCGTTTTTGCGGATGAGTTCGCCCAGCTTCTCGCAAACCGCCGGATAATCCACAATGCCTTCCTGCGGCACATGGATGGCGGCGATGCCGGCGGCGTGCGGCTCAATCTCCCGAATCTGTTCCGGAGTGAGTTTGCGCAAACCTTGCAGTCCATTGGCATTGCCACGTTGCCAGAGATTTTCCAGCCGGGGCAGTTCGCTTTCGTCTGTGGCGACGACGATTTTGCCGCATTGTTCATACGCAACGCCGTGGTTGCGGCAAAACGCGACCATTTGCTGCAAGCCGCTGACACTCAACTTCGCCTTTTCCGAGCCGGGTTTGTAGTAAAGACCGGAATGCAGCACGCCGCTGTTGTTTCCGGTCTGATGCGCTGCGAGTTTCGGTTCTTTTTCGAGCAGCAGCAGCCGGGTTTGAGGACGTGCCTCCAAAAGGCGATGGGCCGTGGCCAGACCCACAATGCCGCCGCCCACGATGACGACATCGCAATTCATGGTTCAGCCGGCAGCGAACGGGTGGCCCGCCGCCACAATTTTGCCGGGCGCAATTTTGAATTTACCGGTTTGGACATGCGGGCAGGATACCGGAAACAAGGTCGCGACGAAAGCAAAAGCGGCTTCATAAAATCTTCCTGACAAAGAGTGCCTGCCCGTGTAACCTATCTCAGTGAAACAATGGATTTCCAATTACCTCCGCGCCCAAAAAGCCGCGCATGATTCCATTCCGGTGGACGCCGTGGCGGAGTTGATCGGCCGGTTGCGTTTGGCGTTGCAGGAGAACCGGCAGATCTTTGTGTTCGGCAACGGCGGCAGCGCCGCCAACTGCTCGCATTTCGCCACGGATCTCGGAAAGGGCGCTTCGGACAAAATGGGCAAACGCTTCCGGGTTCTCTCGCTCAACGACAACGTGAGCTGGATGACGGCCTTGGCCAACGACTATGCCTACGAGGACATTTTCGTCGGGCAATTGCAAAATTACGGCCAGCCGGGAGATTTGGCCATGAGCCTCAGTGTCAGCGGCAATTCACCCAATTGCGTCAAAGCCCTGGCCTGGGCGAAACAGCATGGGCTGCACACCGTGGCCGTGGTCGGCGCCAAACGCGGACGCATGGCCGAGATTGCGGAGCAGGTCATTGTCATCAACGACACGCATTATGGCCGGGTGGAAGACGCGCAGATGAGCATCTGCCACCTGCTCTGCTATGCGTTCATGGAAAATCCGGAGCGGTTGGGCTGACGGGAATTTTCAAGTTCCGTTCGGGAGGCTGGAATTTGTCCGGCGTTGCCAGACGAGGAGGCCGCCGCTCAACAAGATTCCGGAAATAATGGCCGCCAAACTCACATAAAGCGGCTTGTGGGGAAGTCTAAACTTAAATTCCACCGTGTGGGGTCCCTGCGTCAGATAAACTCCGCGCATGATGAAGTTGCAGCGCAGCAATTCCGCCGGTCGTCCGTCCACGAACACCTGCCAGTGCGGGTCGAATTTGTCGTTGAGCAGGAGCACCGAGGGCGCGTCGGCTTTGGCATCAAACATGATATCCTTCGGCGCATAACAGTATCCAGCCTGTTTCCATAAACCAATTCTCTTCCCCTTGAATACGGGGTCGTCCGGCACATAACGTTTGTATTCGACCGTGCCGGGATTTTTGTTGGTCGCGTTCACGTCCGGCGCGACCGGCAGCGGCGTGGAAACCAGAACCGTTTGCAGCGGATCAAAATTCGCATTCGTCAGCGTGTTGAGCGTAGCGGAGTCGTTCGTGCTGATTTGCCAGTTGGAATAAAGGCTGGCCCGCGGCAAGGCCCCGGTGAATTCAAACAGAGCATAATCGCCCTGGTCATCGGGGACCACGGTGAGTTCTTCCAGCCGTTGATGGAATTCTTCCACATCCGGTTTAAGCCGGATGCCGAATCGCTGGACCATGCGGAAGCGGTGTTGGAGAGGGTCAAGGTTTTCATTCAACACGTCCAGAAAGCCCGCTGGGCCGAGCAGATAGCGGGTGTCGGTCAATTGCCAGCGCCGGGCCATGAGGTAATACGTGTCCGCCGAACGGGGGGCCAGCGCGGACTCATAAGCCTCCTCGTCCGCCGGCACGCGGGGCCGCTGGATGAGGTCCAGCGATTGAATGTTGTAATAAGGAAAATGGTGTTGCACCCATTCGATGCGATAAAGCTCTTCAAACAGCGAAAGTTGTGGCGGCGAGCGGAAGGGCAATCCGGCCACGCGGTGTTCGTACGGTTTCCCGCGCAGAAAATCAATGATGGGATTGCTGGCATATTTTTGTTTGTAATCCCAATGAATGATGTAAGGAAGGTCGGGCCGGCCCAAATCCACGACGAGCAAGAGGCCGAGTAAAAGGCCGCCGAGTTTGGCGCGCTTTCCGGCGAAAACCCCGGCCATAATCAAGACCAAAAGACCGGCAGCCAGCCCCAAAAACAGAATAAACCAGCCAACCTGACCGAGGCTGAACGCGGCAATTTCCCTGGCCTTGTCTTCGCTGCCAAACCCGACCGTTTGCAGATAGTGGACAAGGCTTGGTTTTTCCGATGCGTAAATCAGCCAAGCCAGGAGGCTGCCAATGACACTTGCAACGCAAATGGAAGTCCATTTCCGGTCAAAGCCGCGCGCCTTCAGCCACCAAGTTTTTAATTGCGCCAGCGGTGAATTGACGTTGGCTGCGGGAATTTCCATATAACGCCGGCTTAAACCATGGATGCCGTAGGCGAAGAGCGTTACAAATGCCACGGAAAGCACGAGTAGGAATTTGGTCGGAATCCGGATCGTGGAGGCATACGGCAGCAGATAGAAGAGTTTGTAAAACGGGGCAAACCGTCCGTAGGCCAGGAGCAAGGAACCGATAGAAACCACGCCCCAAAACCAGATGAGCCGCTGTTGCGAGTTCGTGAAAACCGAGTCCCGCCGACGCAGCGACTGGGCCACGGTCCAGGCGGCCACCAGCGCCACCAAAATGCCGACATAATTCTGGCCGCCGGTAAACCGTATCTGGCCCGGTGGAATCGGGCCTTTTCTCCCGCCATCAAAATACGGGTCCAACAACGGATCGCTTCCCACCGTCCCCCAATAATTGCCGCCTTTGTAACTGTTCTGAAGAAAGCCCATCATGCCCAAGGGGGTGTCTGTCTTGTAGCCAAACAATCCCGGCACGAGCAAGCCGAGGGTTTCAACTTTCGGCTCGCTCCAGGACGTTGCCCAGTTCCAATGCTGGGCTTTTGTTTCCGTGTCCTGTCCGCTTCCGGCGATCCCGATAATCTGGGAGCTGACCAGTGTGACGACGGTATGCACGGCAATGAAACCCGCAAAGAACGCGATCATCAAGACCTGTCCGATGCCACGACCGGCTTTTGCCACGACCGATCCGCTTTCATCAGCGACGGCTTTGTAGAAAACATACGCCGCAACGAGCACGCTGAGAATCGCTCCGATATCCAACGCTTCAATCACATTCATGCCGACGGCCAGACCGGCCAGGGCAACGCGTGTCCAGCGGATGCGCGCGGGGGTGGCCGGCGAATTGGACACCACCAGGGCCAGCGCAAAGAAATCCATGCCGATGGCGATTTCTTGCGACCCCACGCCCCAACAGGTGCAGGCAAAAAAAGAGGAATTCAACGCGGTGGCCAATGCGCCCAAAACGGCTGCCAGCGGCGAGAGTTGTAATTGCCGGAAAAACGTCCATGCCCCCAAGCCGAGAATGAACAGCGCGAGGGGCGGGAATAATTTGGAAAAGGCGACCGGCCCCAAAATCCACCGGATCAGCGAGGTCAAACTCACCGACAATGAACCGACGCTGGTGCCGATGTCGTTCAGATCGGCCCAACTGCCCGTAAAGCCAGCGGGCAGGCGAACCCACTCTGCATTTTGTGGGCCCAGCGGCCCGTCGTTGGAGAAATGAACAAAGCCCGGCAAAAAGCTTTTCGCAAAAAGCACAGCCAGAATGACCGCCAGCAAGACAACGAAGAAAATTCCGCCGACCGGAATTGTCGTGATTGGTTTGGCGGCTTTCATACAATAATGCGCATCAACTTAATGTTGGTCATTGAATGAGTGATTGTCAGCGCCACCGGGCCGGGTGTCAAGGTGATGAAGATGATGAAGGCGCCGGATGAACGCGCCGCAGCATTGGCACGCGGCCATTTCCGGGTTGACGTCCGCCAGCGCAAGAATACCCTCTGTGCATGAATTGGACTGAGAATAAACCCTCCATCTCCCGCGCGGCAGCCAAGGTCAATTCCTCTTCACTTTGAAAATAGGCGTTAATTCACGAATGTATCTGGAGCGGGCGACCGGTGTGCCGAATTATGTGGCGCATCTGTATCGCAAGTGTCTGGAAATTGACCCCGACAACCAATACGTCTTTTTTCAGCCGGGCTTGTCCCGCACGCTGGGGACGACGCAAATTGCTCCCGTGCCGCAGGGATTGTTGGGGGCTGCATTATTCGACAGTCTTCGGGTGCAACGATTGATTCGTCAGGGCCAACTGGATGTTTATCACGGACCATCCCACTTTCTTCCGTTGCGGAAGTGTGCCGGCGTCAAAAATGTGGTGACCGTCCACGATCTGGCGTATCGAATCATGCCGTCGCAATACGATCGGAAGCACCGCTGGTACTTTGGATGGCAATTGGCGCGGTCGTTGAAAATGGCGGATGCCATTGTGGCGGTTTCGTATAACACCAGGAGGGACCTGATGCATTTTTACAATCTGCCGGAGGAGCGGATTCAGGTGGTGCATCATGGGGTGGCGGAACATTTTCTCCAAGCTCCCGGGGCGCTTGGGAAGCGTTTGATTGAGGATAAATACTTTTTCTCGGTGACGACCCATCCCACGCGAAAGAACATACTGGGCGCATTGAAGGCTTTCGCGATGTTTGCCGGTCAAAGCCGGTTGAAATATGTCGTTGCCGGAGTGATTGACGAGCAGCAACGGCAGGAATTCTTTGCTTCCGCCGACCGGCTGGGAGTCCGGGACAAGGTTGCATTATTCGGTTATGCCGACGACGCTCAGCTCGTCAACCTTTATCGGAACGCCGAATTTTTGATCTATCCCTCCTTCTATGAGGGTTTTGGTTTGCCGGTGGTGGAAGCCATGGCTTGTGGATGCCCGGTGATTGCGTCCAATACCAGTTCGCTCCCGGAACTCATGCCGGATAAAGAATGGCTGGTGGATCCCTGCCAGCCTGCGGATATGGCTGGCAAGATGCAACGCCTGCTGGCCTTGTCCCCGGATCAGCGCCGTGAACTCATGGAGAAAAATCAAAAATTCGTCCGGGAGTTTACCTGGGATAAAACCGCACGGAAAATGATCGAAATCTTCAAGGGTTTGGCCCGTCTCAAAAATTAACGGAGAGCACAAATGAAAATTTTGCGAACGGGTTTTTTTAAGGGAGCCAGGCGGCATATTGCGATTGTTCCGCGTTTGATTTTTTCGGTCCGCGGGTGGCCATGGTTGTTGGCCGATTGCATGGGGTTGCGCCGCCAGCCTTATGTATTGCGCACAAGGAATGGGGCCTGCTGCGAGTTGCGTCCGGGAACCTCGGACTGGTGGATATTTCTGGAAATTTTTGTTTTTGGAATTTACGCCCGGGTCCAAAATGATATTCGCAGAGCCAAGGTCATTGTTGATGTCGGCGCCAATGTCGGTTTTTTTGCAATTTATGCTTCATCCATAAATTGCGACGCTGAAATCCACTCCTTTGAGCCGTTCCCTGATAATTTGGCTCAGTTGAAAAGAAACCTGCTCTTGAATGCGAGTCGTTCTATTCACAGCCATCCTCATGCCGTGTCTGACAAAACGGGGGTGACCACATTGTATTTTACCCCCGGAGATGATTCCGGATGCAGCCTTAGCTCGCCCCAGGGCCACTCCTGTTCCGTGCAGGCGATGGGTGTGAATGAAATTTTCCAACTATGCGGGATTGAGCGGTGCGATTTGCTGAAAATGGATTGCGAGGGAAGCGAATTGCCCATCCTGTTGGCATTGTCGCCTGATGTCTTGGCAAAAATTGGATCCATCATCATGGAATACCATGTTCCGTCCGAGGTGGACGCCATATTGGGCGTCCTGTCGCATTCAGGTTTTCAGTGTGAAATCTTGGGTGAGATCAAGACAATATATGCCTGCCGCAATTAATGCGTCCGCGATACCGCGGTTTGTTTGGCAAAAACACCCTTGACTCCGCCATTAATCCGTACAATCTTCCAGCCGTCAAACAGTCTGTTTCCGTCGAACATTGATTATGTTATGAGCCAATTCAGTTATGATGTGGCCGTGGCTTATCGTATTTATCCCAAAATTTCCAAAAGCAGGCATTCCCCCCAAGTTTTCCCAAAAGATAAACTCAAGCTGGCCGAATTTTGCCTGAAGTCCTTCAAAAACTCGCTGGGGGGGGTGCGGATAAAATTATGGGTTCTTCTTGATAACTGCCCGCCGGCTTACGAAAAAATGTTCACGGAATTGTGGCCTTCGGAGGATTTGGTTCTGATGCGTTATCCGGGTATTGGAGACGGGGCCACATTGCGCGAGCAGGCGCGCATCCTCATGGAGCAGACCGATGCGGAAATTGTGTTCTTTGCCGAAGACGATTACTTCTATTTGCCGGACCAATTTCCACTGATTGTTGATTTTCTGAAGCAAAACCCCGATGCCGATTTTGTCGCCCCCCTTGAAAGTTCGGATTTTTATACGGCCGATTTGCACAACCTTCCCCGGGAAACAAGGGAGTTTTTGGGGAAAAAGTGGAATACCTGCGTCAGCACGGCTCACACTTTCTTGTGCAAACGTGATACGTTGATGGAATGCCGCGAAATTTTTCTGGCCTCCTATGGCAGGATCAGCCCCGATTTGTCAAAGTGGATGGCACTCACCAAGAAAAGAATTTTTAATCCGGTTAAATTTTTTCGCTGGCTGGTGTCGCATCGGTTTTGGGCGGCCAGCATGGTTATTTCCTGGTATTATTGCTGGCGGCAAATATTGTTTGGCCGCCGATACATTCTTTGGTCACCCCATCCGGCCATTGCCAACCACATGGGCACGGGCTTGGAATCGCCGGGAATTGATTGGCAGAAAGAATTTCAAAAGCAACTGGCCGGCATGCCTCCCGAAGCGCCAGTGAAATGATACGTTGAGGATATTATCTTCGCGACTGGGCAGCTTCCCCCGGCGCCGAACAGGGAACTCGCTTTCCGGATTGCTGTTCTGGACTGGCAACGGCACGTCCGGGGGCACCCCAAAATTTTCGACGTACCGATCCGCACGGGCTGATGAGCCAAGTCGGCCCGTCCTCCGTTGTCCGTTTGCGTGGCCAACGATTGACTGAAGGCCCCCGGCTTACTTGCCCTTACGGACGAAAATCGCCGTTCCCAGTTCCTGTTCCTCGTGTAATATCTTGCTTACAACAAAACCGTGCTGCCCGAGGAATTGCTCAATCTCCGCAAGGCTCCCCCGCCACTTGTGCCACTCGATTAAGATCGTTTGTACCCGCCGTAAAAAGCCGGTTTCGTTACGGAAGAAATCCATTTCAGACCCTTCAATGTCAAGTTTAAGCAAATCACAAGGCGCGTCGCCGAAATTGTTCTGCCAGTTCTGTTCGATGCAAACGCAGGGGACCGTAACGCGCCTCCAGGAACTTTTTGTGTCCTTGGTTTGTTCTGGCGGAACCGCGGTTGAGAACACGGTTGAGGCGTTCACGAAGAATTCTACTTCCTGTTCCGGGGAACTGGTGCCAACAAAACCCTGCAAAACGTGGATTTCCCGCCAGCCGTTCGTTTCGACGTGCCAGCGCGCGTCATCAATCACTTCGGAATTGGCGTCCACCATAAGCCCTCTGAGTTCTTTGCCTTTTACCTGCTGACACAACCAACAAGTAAAGTAACCTACGTTGCAACCGAGGTCGGCGAACGTGCGGATGTTTGCAGGCAGTTCCGAAGTTGGGTAGAGCGCGGCCCGGTCAAACATCACCACCGATAGACTTAAGCTGTCGAGCCGCCGGGCGCGATAGCGAATATCCGTTCCGGGCAGGGTTTTCACCACCGGAAACCTGCGCAACCACCAGTTCGCCAGAACGTGCAGGCGGAGCATGATGACCATATTTCGAATGGTGGGGAAGCTCGCCAGCTTTAGAATCAATTGTCGCATGGGAATAATTCGTGTTTAATTATGCTTTCAACATGTTTTTTCAGGATTGACGCGATGGGTGATAAAAGTCTGCTTTAAAGCGGTTTCCCAGTCAATATCCGCGCCTCTGTTCGATGCCAATCTTTTGAGCCGTCTGCGGCCATGCGCTTCATTTGTCATGTGGAGTTGAACCGGAATTGGAAACAAACTTTATGGTCACCGCCAGGCAAACGAATTTCAAATCAGGACACTGCCGATTTTCGCGCAAAGATTGCCGTTTCCAATCCGGCATCTTCGTGCGGAATCGACTCCAGGGAAAAACCTTCTTGCGGGGAGAAATTCTTCAATCTCGCCAGGACAAACGCGCCATTTGTGCCACTCGATTAACCGCTTCTGCTCAAGGGCCGATTAATCGCAAGCGATAGAAGCCATTGGTCCCAGACATATCCAGCGGAAGAAAGTACTCATCACCAAAACCCACTGTTCCCGCAGGAATACAGGAAGCTTCAACGGCCAGCCTGAAAAGCGAGTCAGGGAAAGACAACGTGCCGGACGGTCAGGCTTTCATGGGGAACACCTTTTCTCCTTGGTTGCCTGCAATCCAATATCCACTTTCTGAAAAGGATTCCGCTTCATGGCCAGTTGGAACCGAACAACCTTGATTTAGAAGGTTTTTTTGTCGAAAAGTCAATCGAAAATTAGCGCGCCTGCAATTGAACTGGCCAATGGCGGCCAGGCGATTGATGAAAGGACAAACCCTCGCTTCCATCGCGGCAAGTCTCAAGGACCGGTCAAGGTTTGATCCGCGTCAACTGCCAGCCGGGATCGGATAATTCAGACGTTATTATCGCTGGCCATCGGCGTGCGGGGGGCTGGATTTCAAGGTCTGCTTCACTTTCAATTCTGCGATCAGCGTCTTGTCCTTGCCGCGCCGTTTGTAAGTCCACACGCCCCAGGCGTCGCCGAGCACGCTGCCGGGGCTTGCCAGCAAATGCCAAAGCCAGCACGCATCGCCATCGCGAATCAATCCGCGCAACGTGTGCCACAGCGGGCCGGCGAAGCTGACGCAATAAACGCCCGCCAGCCAGAGCGGCACCGGCGGTTTTTCCTTCATCCAGTTGGTTTTCGCCTCCTCCTGAACGCGCAGAAAATGCACCGTGGCCCGGCGGCGTTTTTGCACAAAACCCCAGAGCGTCTGGACATAGTAATGGTGAATCCCGCGACCACGAATCCGCAGCCATTCGCGCTTGCCCTCCCGCATGAGGTGCAGCGCCGCGTGCGTGTCCTGGAAATGTTCGTCCGCCTTCACCGACTCCAGATCTGCGCGGCGAAAAACAAATCCGTTCGCGCCGAGCGGATACGAAAATGAGCCGCCGGGCAGCGTCCAGCGTTCCACCTCGCCATCGCGCGCGACGAGTTTTGGGTTCGCGCTCATCAGCCAGGCAATCGGGTCACTGATGTGCAGCCGGTGCGTAATATAGGCGCAGAACGAACTCATCTTGGGCGACGGCAAATAATAACTTTCCACACCGAGCGCCTTCGGATTGGCTGCGAGTGCTTTCACCGCCAGTTCGATGTAGTCGGAATGGGTGATTTCATTGTCCGCGTCCACAAACACGATGTACTCACCGGTCGCATGCTGGAGCGCAAGGCGTTTGCCTTCCTCCATGTTTTTGCCATTGTCGTCCAGGACCGTGGCTCCGTATTTTTTTGCGATTTCGAGCGTGCGGTCGGTCGAGTGCGCGTCGGCGAGAATGATTTCATACCGGTCGCGGGGATAGGTCTGGCGCGTGATGGACGACAGGGTGTTGTCCAGCAACGCCTCCACGTTGAGCGTGGGCATGATGAAGCTGACGCGCGGCAGATTTTCCAAACTGGACTGCATGATGAGAGGGTGGCTGAAACCGGCGGCAAATTCAAACCCGCTTTGCGTGACCGGGATTGTTTTGCCGGCTCATACCAGCGGTCGCAATTCTTTTTCGTGGGCGTATGCCCAGGCAAAAACGTCGGCGACGGTTTGCTTCACATCGCGGCGCGGACGCCAGGCGGTCCGGGCGAACAGCCGGCCGCAATCAGCCAGAAACAGCCGCAGGTCAGCCTGCCGGTTGGCCGGCTCCGAGCCGATGGCAACCTCCTTGCCGACAACTTCACGGCAAATGGCGGTCAGTTCCCGGAGCGAAGCGGAAATTTTTAACCCGCCGCCGACGTTTCCCAGCCAGCCATCCCACGCGCCAAAATTGGCCAGTTGTTCTTCAACCAGTTCGCAGAGGTCATCCACGTGCAGGACATCGCGGACCTGTTTGCCAGTGCCGCCGTAGCCGATGTAGGCCAGCGGTTTGCCAAAGTAATGGCGCAACACCCACAACGACACGACGCCTTGATCCACCTTGCCCATTTGCCACGGTCCGGCAATGACCCCGCAGCGATTGATGGCCGCGCGCAAACCAAACCCGGCGCGATATTCCTCAATCAACCCTTCGCTGGCAAACTTGGTCAGTCCGTAAAGCGAGCGGGCTCCTTGGGCCGCGCAGGCTTCCTGCACGCCCTGCGAGGAAATCGTTGCTCCGGCGACGTCCAGCCACTCAAAACGCGATTCGCTTTCGCGCCAGGGATGCGCTTCCAGCGGGGCCATGGGATAAACACGGCTGGTGGAAAGAAAAAGGAATTGGCTTTGCCATTGCCGGGCTTTTTCGAGACAGCGGTAGGTGCCTAGAAAATTGGTTTCCATCAGATAATCCGGCGAGCCGTCGTAACCGGCCAGCACGGAAGGTTCGGCCGAGCATTCGATGATGGACTCAAACGGTCCGGTGGGGAATTCGTTGGCGGATCGGATGTCGCCCTTGACGAATTCCACTCCGGCTTCGCGCAGCCGGGGCAGATTTAATTCGGAACCGAGCCGATGCAAATTGTCCATGGCCACGACCCGAGTCCGCGCGTGGCGGCGCTTGAGAAACACGGCGAGGTTGCCGCCGACAAAGCCCGCGCCGCCGGTTATCAAAATGCTTTCTGGAAAAGCAGGCATGGGGTCCAATGGGTCAGACCGGCTTGACGCTTTCCAAACGGGTCAAGCCGGCAGCGCCGGTCACAATCACAATGCTCATAAAAATTGGCGGCTTGGCGACGGCGGAGGATTTTTCCGGCCGGCCGTTTTGCGCTTGAACGAACAGCTTCGGCGGGGGCGGGCTTCGGACGCAAGCGGATTCGACGCTCCCACCAAACCGATTTGACTTTCTGATTGGAGACTATAGCATTTTTAATAGTGAACAGCCTGCTGCGAAAACTGGGTTGGCGAATTTACCACGTTGTGCATACCCATGGTCTGGCCGCCGATGTGGTTTATTGGGGCGCTTACTACGTCGAAAACTTTTGGCGGGGTCTCAAATATAAAAATTTTTCCAAACGCCACATCACGCCGGAGGAGCTTTGGGAATACCGCCACCTGGAACCGTCCTCGACGCTGGTGACGGGAGTGACGAACATTTGCAACGCCAAATGCACTTTTTGCGCCTACCCGAAGGTCGTTGCCAACAAAACCCTCCAGACCGGCATCATGCCCTTCGACGTTTTCAAAAAGGCGGTGGATGAATGGGCGGCGCTCGGCGGCCAAAGCTTGGATCTCACGCCCGTCGTCGGCGACCCGCTCGTGGACCCCGGTCTGTTGGGAAAAATTGACTATGCCGTCAACCACGCCCATATCAAAGACGTGGTGTTGACCACCAACGCCATCCTGATCAACCGCAACGAAACCTACAAAAAGCTGATTGACCTCGGCATCGGTGGCGTTTTCATCAGCACACAGGGCGCGAGCCGGGAAGTCTATGAAAAAATTTACGGCGTGAAACATTATGACGACGCCATGTCCGGCATCCGCAATTTGATGGAATACAACCGCTCGAAGGGCGAACCGGCGCGCATCGTCGTCCGCTTCCGCAATCACGAGAAGCCCAGCCAGATCATCCGCTCGCCCGATTTCAAAAAAAACATCCAGCCCTACCTGTCCGAGCGTGTCCGGGTCAACTTCACCGTGGACTTCGACAACTGGGGCGGCACCATCAAACCGGCGGACATGAGCGGTTCCATGCGCCTGCGCAAGCTGCCGCCGCGGCTCGACGTGCCCTGCAAGAACCTTTTCAACTTCGCCGTCCGCCACGACGGCCGGGTGCGGCTCTGCGGTTGCCGTCTGACCACCAACGACAACGACGACCTCGTCGTGGGCAATATCAAGGACAAGACGCTGGAGGAAATTTCCAAAAGTGACGAGGCATGGGGCATCATCAAGGGCTTTTACGAGGGCAAACGCCCGCACACCTGTCTGGAATGCACCTTCTACCAGCCCATCAACCAAAGCTGGTTCGAACAGCGCGCGAAGGACAACGGCGCGGGGCAAAAGGCGCAGTCGGTGGCCAAGGGCTGACCCCTAACATCCTCCTACCGCGAGCCCGTCGCGGGCGAGCTGTTTGTTGGAGTGGATGGTTCGGCATCGGGTTTCTTGTCTTGTAATTCTGCAACAGTAAAATGGTATTTGTATCCAGAACTTACCGCGAGTGGATCCGCGCCACTTTTGTGGATGAGTGCCACTCCTACTGCTTCTGAGAATGGTTGAGGCTTGCCGTTTCCCCATGATGCACTGACTTTCTTGTGATATCGGTGGTCCACCGCGTATTTTGCAAGAGATCGGGCGATTGGCTTATGACTTACATCGGGCTGAAAATCACACAGCGCCTTAACAACGAAAAGCGTTTGTCCGTTGCCCATGACGAGCAAAGAGGTGCCCTCAATATTGTAATTGGTGCCGGAAATGTTCCACACCTCTGCCCCGGTGATTGGGAATTCGGGGTTGTTACTTGTCTGCGTCTGGGATGAACCCTTTCCGCAGGACAAGATCAGCATGGAAAAAGCAAGAGTGGTGAGGATGCGTGCTTTCATGCTTTTGTTAGCGAACTGAGTCACGCCGTGCCGAGGATGCATGTCCGGTTTTTCATGGCTTCAACCTTATTCCCGTCCAAGCGGGGTGTCCACAGGAAATATCGTGGGCTGGCAGATGGGAGATTGGAAAGCACAGGGCAATCCTGGGAGCGCCGCCGTCTCGGCGGCGAGTTGAAGTTCAAGCTTTAGCTTGTTCCCAGAGGCACGCTAAAGCGTGAACTCCAACACAACACGCCGGCGGGACACCAACACTCCCGGGTCTGTCGGCTGGTGGCTTGCTTTCAAAAATGCCGCCCTCGCTGGAAAGAGTGCCCCCGGAAAAATCGGCCACGACTGGGCGTGAACCCAGTTCTTGAAACAAGAGCGGCTGACCTTTACCGTCTGTCGCGGAAGAACCGGTGAGTGGCGTTTTCATTGGGCGGAGTGATCTCAAGCCTTCTGACGCCTTCGCCGCTTCTTTGTTCAATCCCACTATGAAATTTCCGGGCTGGAGGTTTCTCTGACACAAAACAAGGTTTGGCAGGACCCATAATGTTAACCCGCTACGCACAGCGCAAAAATTGTTGCATAACTTTATATTGTATATTATATGAAATACAGTTATGCTTGGCCATTATCCGCATCAAAAACCTATGAAGACGTTGTGGGGTTCCATGCGTGGCCGTTTGCTCGGCTTGCAGTCCGGTGAAACAAATTATGTCCGGCGGGGCTTTCGCGGGGCGACGGAGGAGGTGCGGACGCGGCTGGAACAAATTGGGGTGGCGTTTCTGGGCGGGTACCACGCCGCTTTGGAGCACGATACACAATCGAGTCTTGCAACCGCGTTGAATTCGGTGGAGCTGGAGTTGCGCGGCTTTGCGTTTGAAGGCGCGGCGATGGGATTGGCACTGCTTGATTTTATGACGCCATGGCGTCGGACCCGAATCAGTGAATTTTTGGGCGGAGCGGGCGATCCGCACGCCTACATGGTGCAGGTCGGCGCGGGTTGGGTGTGGGCGCGGCTGCCGATCAGCGCGCGCCGGGCCAGGCAGCGGCTTGATCCCGTGCTCGGCTGGCTGGCCTTCGACGGCTGGGGATTCCATGAAGGATTTTTTCACTGGCCCCAATATGTTTCCGGACAGCTTCCGCCGAAAAAGCTGGCCGGCTATGAGATGCGCGCCTTCGATCAGGGCTTGGGCCGTTCCTGGTGGTTTGTGAACGGCGGAAATGCGGAATTGATCTCAGAGACAATCGGAAACTTTTCCGCGAACCGGCAGCCGGATTTGTGGAGCGGGATTGGCCTTGCCGCCACGTATGCGGGTGTCGTGAGTGAAACCGTCCTCGGCCGGTTGCGCGAAAGCGCCGGTTCCCACTGGCCGCACCTGGCGCAAGGCGCGGCCTTTGCCGCCAAGGCCCGGCAGCGCGCGGGCAACTCGACCGGCTACACCGACCTCGCAGCCAAGATGCTTTGCGGTTTGTCCGCCATGGACGCGGCGCGTCTTTCGGACATGACTTTGGAGAATTTGCCGGCCGACGCCGGCCAGCCGGCGTACGAGGTCTGGCGGCAACGCCTCCAGCGCCATTTTCAGAGACAAAATCAGCGTCAAAAAATCCTGCCCGGCAACAATATCGCGCCGCAACTGTTGGCGGCGAAAGAGACAATCAATTCATGAAAATACCCGCATTCATATCTTCGGGCAATTCCCGTGCTGAATCGTCGGCGCTGCCGGCGGCTGAAGCCCAAGCTGCGCTCCAAGCATGAAAACAGCTCACCCGGCCATCGCCATCGTTGGCATGGCGTGCGTCTATCCGGACGCACGGACGCCAGGCGAGCTGTGGGAAAACGTGCTGGCGCAACGGCGCGCGTTTCGCCGGCTGCCGGCGGAGCGATTGCGCGCGGAGGATTATTGCTCGCCAGACCGGGACGCCCCGGACTGCACTTATTCCGTGGAGGCGGCGGTCATCGAAGGGTATGAATTTGACCGGGTCGCCTTTCGCGTCGTGGGCAGCACGTTTCGTTCAGCCGACCTCGCGCACTGGCTCGCGCTGGAGGTGGCGGCGCAGGCGCTGGCGGACGCGGGGTTTGCCGAAGGAAAAAACTTGCCGCGCGAGACAACCGGCGTACTGCTGGGCAACACACTTACGGGAGAATTTTCCCGCGCGAACCTCATGCGGCTGCGCTGGCCCTATGTGCGGCGCGTGGTGGAAGGAGCGTTGGCGAAGGAAGGCCTGCTGGCGGAAAATCGCCGCGCATTTCTGGACCGTCTCGAAGCGGAATACAAATCGCCGTTTCCGCCCATTGGCGAAGAGACGCTGGCCGGCGGACTCTCCAACACCATCGCCGGACGCATCTGCAATCATTTCGATCTCAAGGGCGGCGGTTACACCGTGGATGGCGCCTGCGCCTCCTCGCTCCTGGCGGTGGCCAACGCCTGCTCCGCGCTCACCAGCGGCGATCTCGACGTGGCGCTGGCCGGAGGCGTGGACCTGAGCCTGGACCCGTTTGAACTGACCGGCTTCGCCAAAATTGGCGCGCTCGCGCCGGACGAAATGCGCGTGTTCGACCAGCGCTCGGCGGGTTTCTGGCCGGGCGAAGGCTGCGGCTTTGTCACGCTCATGCGTCACGAGGACGCGCTGGCGCAGGGCCATCGCGTCTATGCGGTCATTCGCGGCTGGGGCATTTCCTCCGACGGCAGCGGCGGCATCACCCGGCCCGGGGCCGACGGACAGCTTGAGGCGCTCCACCGCGCGTATCGCCGCGCAGGTTTCGGCTTTGACACCGTGATGTATTGTGAAGGGCACGGCACCGGCACACCCGTCGGCGACGCGACCGAACTGGAAGTGCTTTCACGCGCGCGACGCGAGGCGAACCCTGACGCCCCGATCGCCGTCGTTGGTACGGTCAAGGCCAACATCGGCCACACCAAGGCCGCGTCGGGGGTGGCGGGTTTGATCAAAGCCACGATGGCCGTTCACACCCAGGTGTTGCCACCCACGACCGGCTGCGAACAGCCGCATTCCCTGCTCACCGGCCCGAAGCCCGCGTTGCGCGTGCTGCGCGAGGCCGAGGTGTGGCCCGAAAGCGATCCGCTTCGCGCGAGCGTAAGCGGGATGGGCTTCGGCGGCATCAATGCCCACCTCGTGCTGGAAGGCGTCGTTACGGAACGCCGCGCCGCGCTCAGTGCGGGTGAACGTTCCTTCGCGCGCTCCAGCCAGGACGCGGAAATTTTCCTGCTCTCGGCGCGGACGCCCGACACCCTGTTGCAACAAATCGAGGCGTTGCTGGCGACGGCAGGCCGGGTGTCACGAGCGGAGCTGGCCGATCTGGCGGAGGCCTTGCGGAAAAAACTGGAAGCCCCGGTGATTCGCGCCGCCGTCATCGCCTCCCGGCCCATGGAACTTGTGGCGCAATTGCAAACCCTGAAATCATGGCTGCAAACCGGCGTAATGTCGCGGCTGCAAATCCCGGAGGGAATCTTTCTCGGTTCGGGCCAGTCGGCGCCGCGCCTGGCTTTTCTGTTTCCCGGCCAGGGTTCGCCCGCGCATCTGGATGGCGGAATCTGGCGTCGCCGTTTTGAGTCGGTGCGCGAATTGTACGCGGAGGCGGCGCTGCCGGTGGATGACGACCCCGTTTCCACGCGCGTGATGCAGCCGGCCGTGGTCACCGCTTCGCTGGCGGCGCTGAACGTTTTGCGCGATTGCGGCATCACCGCGAGCGCCGCCGTCGGCCACAGCCTGGGCGAAATCACCGCGTTGCACTGGGCGGGCGGATTCAGCGCCGGGACGTTGCTGCGGATCGCCCGCGTGCGGGGGCAGGCGATGGCGGAACTCGGCAGCTCCACCGGCGCCATGCTCGCCGTCGCCGCGCCGGCGCCGAAAGTGCGGGCGTTGCTGGACGGCCAGCCGCTTGCCGTGGTGGGTTTCAATTCACCGCGGCAAACCGTGGTGGCCGGGGACGCCGCCGCCGTCAACCAACTCGCCCATCGCGTCCGCGCCCGGGGCTGGCAGGCCACATTGCTGCGGGTGTCACACGCCTTCCACACGCCGCTGGTGGCGGCCGCAGTGCCCGTGCTGGCCGAGCACCTTGCCGGCGAAACCTTTTCCCGGCTGAGGCAGCGCGTGATTTCCACCGTCACCGGCCGGCCGCTGGCTGGTGACGAAGATTTGCGCGAACTGCTTTGCCGCCAGGTCACTTCCCCCGTGCGTTTTGGCGACGCGCTCCGCGCCTTGCTGGGAGCGGAAGGCCGCGCCATGGATTTGTTGATTGAGGCCGGGCCGGGAGCGGTTCTGGGGGGGCTGGTGCGGGACACGGCGGAAGTGCCGGTGGTTGCGCTGGACGCGGGCGGCGCTTCGTTGAAGGGGTTGCTGCAGGCCGTGGGCGCGGCGTTCGCGCTGGGAGCGCCGGTGCAACCCGCCGCGCTTTTCGCGGGGCGATTCACGCGTTCATTTGATTTGGACCGCAAGCTGAAATTTTTCATCAACCCGTGCGAATTGGCGCCGGTTTCCACCAGCGAGGTGGAGCGCCGGGCGCCCGTCCGGCACGAAGCCGGTGAGGAATTGCAACGCGCCGAACCGGCGTCCGGCGCGCCAGCGCAACCCCTTGACCTGATCCGGCAACTCGTCGCCGATCGCGCGGAACTGCCGGTGACAGCGATCCGGGACGGGAGCCGCATGTTGAGCGACCTGCATCTCAACTCGATCACCGTGGGCCAGTTGGTTTCCGAGGCGGCTCGGCGGCTCGGCCTGGCGCGTGTCGCCGGGTTGAATGAATTTGCCGACGCGAGCGTCGTGGAAATTGCCCGCGCGCTGGACGAATTGAAGCGCGTCGGCGGATCGGCGCGCAAGGAGGATCAGCAACGGCCGCCGCCGGGCGTGGACGCGTGGATTCGAAGTTTCGCGATCGAGTGGGTGGAAACGAAACGTCCGGCGCAGCGGAGGATGGTTGTTCCCGGTCCCGAAAGCCTTCGTGGCTGGCGGATTGTTGCGCCGGAGAACCACCCGCTTGCCGCGCCGTTGCGCGAAAAATTTGCCCAAGCCGGCGGTGGCGGCGTGGTGCTGTGCCTGCCCGAACGCACCGGCGAGGATCACATCCATTTGTTGTTGGAAGCGGCGCGGGCGGTGGCGGCCCTGAAGACCGGGCCGCGCTTCGTGCTGGCCCAGCACGGCTGGGGCGGTGCGGGTTTTGCCCGCACGCTGCATCTCGAAACGCCCGGCTTGGTGACGTGTGTGGTGAACGTGCCGCCGGCGCATCCCCGGGCGGCGGAATGGATCCTGGCGGAAGCCCGCGCCGCGTCGGGTTACAGCGAAGCGCAGTACGACACCAACGGCTGCCGGCGCGAGCCGGGATTGACGCTCGCGCCATTGGCCGGCAAAGCGCCTGGGAAATTTCCGGTTGGGCCGGACGATGTTCTGCTCGTCAGCGGCGGCGGCAAGGGCATTGCCGCGGAAGGCGCGTTGGCGCTGGCCCGCGAAACCGGCGTGCAATTGGTGATTCTGTGCCGATCCGATCCGGAGACGGACCGGGAATTGGCGGAAAACCTGGCGCGCATGACGGCGGCGGGGGTGCGCCATTGCTGCGTGCGCGCGGACGTGACGGACGCGGAGGCCGTGTGCCAGGCGGTCGCCGAAGCGGAAAAAAAACTTGGCCCGGTCACAGCGTTCCTGCATGGCGCGGGCACGAACACGCCGCAATTGATCGGCGCGCTGGACGAGGCGGCGTTTCGGCGCACGGTGGCGCCCAAGATTCAAGGCGCGCGCAACGTGCTCGCGGCGATTAACCCGGCGCGGCTGCGGCTGTTCATCACGTTCGGCTCGATCATCGCGCGAACCGGGATGCGCGGCGAGGCGGATTACGCCACGGCCAACGAATGGCTGACGGCGCTCACGGAGGAATTTTCGGCGGCGCAGCCGCAGTGCCGGTGTCTCGCGCTCGAATGGTCGGTCTGGTCGGGCGTCGGGATGGGTGAACGGTTGGGCCGCATTGAGTCGCTCCGGCAACAAGACATCATGCCGATTCCGCCGGACGAGGGCGTGAGAATCTTGCTGGAGTCGGTGCGCCGCCCGCAGTCCGGGGTGGCGCTGGTGGTCACGGGGCGTTTTGGCATGCCGCCGACACTGAAATTGAATGCGCCGGAGCTGCCGTTGCGGCGGTTCCTGGATCGGAAACGGGTTTATTATCCAGGCGTGGAATTGATCGCGGAGGCGGAGTTGTCGGTGGATACGGATCCGTATTTGCGCGATCACGCCCTGCAGAAGCAAAATCTTTTTCCCGCCGTGTTCGGCTTGGAAGCGATGGCGCAGGCGGCGATGGCTTTGGCCGGCGCAACGGCGCCACCGGTGTTTGAGCGGGTGGAATGGCTCCGGCCCGTGACGGTGTCCGGCCAGACGCACACGACCATCCGGGTGGCCGCGCTGCGGCGCTCGGCGGACCTGGTGGAGGTGTGTCTGCGTTCGGAGGAAACGGATTTTCAGGTGGACCATTTTCGCGCGCAGTGCCGGTTTGGCGCGGGGGCGGGGAACGGCGCGGAGCGCGTGGCGTGGTCGCAGCCGGGAATGAAACCCGTCGGACTGGAGCCGGAGAAGGATTTGTATGACCGGATTCTTTTTCACAAAGGACGCTTTCGCCGGGTGCGGAGCTATCGGTTGCTCAAGGCCAGGGAATGCCTGGTGGAAATCACGCCGGACAGCGGCGGGTCGTGGTTCGGATCCTACCTGCCGTCGGAATTCGTGCTGGGCGATCCGGGCGCGCGCGATGCGGCGTTGCACGCCATTCAAGCCTGCATTCCGCACCAGCGCATTTTGCCGACGGGGGTGGATCAGGTGGTGATTCACCGGGCCGATCCCGGGACACGCTTCGCCCGGGCCAAAGAACGCCAGCGCGATGGCGGCAACTTCATTTACGATCTGGAAGTGACGGACGCGAACGGCGAAGTCATCGAATGCTGGTCGGGACTGCATTTGCGGGCGGTGGCGGAATTGCCGGCTCGCGGGGCGTGGCCGGAGGCGTTGCTGGCCCCGTATCTGGAACGGCGGCTGGAGGAGTTGGTGGAAGGCGCGCAAGTGAGTGTCGCGCTCGAACGCCGCGCGGGCAGTGACGCGCTCATGCAACAAGCCCTGGGCCGGCCGGAAAAAATCTGGCGGCGGCCGGACGGGAAACCGGTGATTGTCGGCGAAGAAGGCGTTTCCGCGGCGCACGCGCGCGAACTCACGCTGGCGGTGGCAAGCGCAGCCGGAGCCGCCTGTGATTTGGAAGCGGTGGTTCCGCGATCCGACGAGGTGTGGCGGGAGCTGCTGGGGGAAGAGCGGTTCAAACTGGCGGAACAAATTTCGCGGGAGAAATCCGGGGGCTTGGACACGGCGGCGACAAGGTTATGGACCGCGATCGAGTGCCTGAAGAAAGCGGGATTGCCAGTCGGCGCGCCGCTAACGCTGGAATCGAGCACGGCGGACGGCTGGGTGTTGCTCCGTTCCGGGGCGCTGGCGATTGCAACCTGCGCCGTCGCGGCGGCAAATGTTAAAACTGTTTTGGTTGCCGCGGTGGCGGTCAGGCCGGCCGCGGCCTCGCACCCGCGCCGGGTGCGGGCCAAAGCGGCGGCCTGACGGGAAAAATTGCGAGGTAAAAATGCGCTACTACGAATACCGACACATTGTCAGCTTTCAGGAGACCAACCTGGTGGGCAATGTTTATTACACGAATCACCTGAGCTGGCAGGGGCGTTGCCGCGAACTGTTTTTGCGCGACCACGCGCCGGACGTGATTGAGGAATTGAGCCGGGGATTGATTCTGGCCACGGTTCGCTGCGCCTGCGAATACTTTGTGGAACTAGCGGCGTTTGATGAAGTCATGGTGCGCATGAGCCTGGCCGAACTGTTGCAGAATCGCATCACGCTCGCGTTTGAGTATTGGCGGGGCGAGGAGCTGGTCGCCCGCGGGGAACAGCAGGTGGCCTGCATGAAACGGGAGGGAAACCGGCTGACGCCCGCGCCGGTGCCGCCGTCACTGCGCGAAGCCCTGGCGGCATATGCGGAGTGAAATGAAAAACGGAAAACCTCGAACCTCCAGTGTTCGAGCGCCGGCGGGCATTTTTTTGGATGTTGGATGTTGGTTGTCGGTCGTATATTTTCCCATTTGTGAGCAGCGACCTTTCCCCATCACCGCATCGCGCCGACACCATCGAGGCCAATCAAACGTCCGTCGAGCGGGCCATCCGGCACATGAAGGAGCATCTCGAAGATCCGTTGGACCTGGACACGCTCGCCCAGATCGCCGCGATCAGCAAGTTTCATCTCGTGCGCGTGTTTGACGAAACCACCGGGACGACCCCGCATCATTTCCTGTCGTGTCTGCGCATCCAGCGCGCCAAGGAGTTGCTGCTGAAATCCGAAACGACGATTACCGACGTGTGCCTGGAGGTCGGATACAATTCGCTCGGCACGTTTTCCAAAACTTTCAGCGAACTGGTCGGCTTGTCGCCGCAGGAATTCCGGGCCATGCCCAAACGGCTCACGGCCAAGCAGTTTGCCACGGCCATCTGGCGCTACCTCGCGGCGCGCAAAAAATTTTCCGGGCCAACCATTGAAGGCGTGGTCGAGGGGCCGCGCCGTCCGAAGGGGTTCACCTTTGTGGGCACGTTCACGAGAGGCGTGCCGCTGGGCGTGCCGTTTTCCGGCACGGTCATGATCGGGCACGGAAAATTTTGCATCGAGCGCCCCGCGCTGCCGGAATTTCATCTGCTGGCGGCGCTGATGCCGCTCTCGGCCAGCTTGACCGAAATGGCGGCGAATCTTCCCATCAGCCTCGTCGCCAGCCTGCGCGTGCAAAACCGCCCGGCAGTTCCGCCGGAACAGCCGCGCCTGCGTCTGCGGCTGCTGCGTCCCACCGATCCACCGATTGTGATGGCGCTGCCCGCCCTCGCTCCGCTCAAAATTATTGGCGGCCGATGACCGGGACATGGCCGGAGAAACCGAAAGCTTGAACGTGGAACGGAAGCCCGCACTCTCGTCCGTCCGGATGGGCTTGTGCGCAAGCTTGTTCCCTTCCGCCAAATGGCTTAAAAGACAGACATGACCTGTAGCAACCAGAACCCGTGTTCCGCAACGGTGGCGACAGCCGCAGGCCCGGTTCTTTCACCATCGGAATGGATTCGCACGAGACGGAAACACCAGCGGTTCCGACTGGCCTCTTTGGCTCACGCCTTATTCGCCGCCGTTCTGCTGTCGGCTTCGGCTCCGGCTTGTGCAGCGGCGGCGGGGGGGGATTTCGCGCGGTGGATGAATCTTGGCAAGGCCGAACTGGAAAATCGCAACTCGGCCAAGGCCATCGAAAGTTTTACAGCGGCGCTCAAACTGGAACCGGAATCGGCGGCGGCCCTGCGCAACCTGGCCCGCGCCCGCATGCTGGCCGATGAAAATGAGGAAGCACTCAAACTGCTCGCCCGCGTTCGCACCGTTGAGAAGGAATCTGCGGCGACCAGCTACCTGGCGGGGCTGGCCTGCCTCCATCGCTCACAATTCGAAGCCGCCGTGCCGTTCCTGGAGGAGGCGGTGCGATTGGATGCGACCACGCCGGCGTTGCGGTTTCAACTGGCCAACGCCTATCAACAGATCCGGCAGCAGGACAAGGCCCTCATCCAATTGCGGGAAACGGTGCGGCTCGATCCACTCTATGCCAGCGCCCATTTCAAACTGGCGGCCTACGCCTCGCAAGCGGGCGACCAAACCGAATTCGAGCGGCAGCAGCAGGAGTTCACACGCCTGCGCAAACTGTTCGGTGAAGAGTCCCGCACGCCAGCGGCACTCGAGCGGTGCGTTTATACCCAACCCGAAGTGGCGCCCGGGCCGCCGCCGCGCCCGAGTCCAGGCATCCCGGTGCGGTTCAGCGATGCGACGACCGAAGTTTTTCCCGAGGAAGCGATGCGCGCCGTCACGGCCGCTGCGATAATTGATGTGGCCACCAACGGCGCCGTCACCCTCTTCGCCGTGAATGAACAGGGGGCGGCCAGCTTGCTGACGATGGGACCGCAGGGCAAGTTTGTGCGCACCCCGGTCACCCCGGCGCTGGGGGCGGGGCGCGGTTTTCATCAATGCATTGCGGGCAAGTTTTTCAATGATGGCACCAAAGGCACGAAGCATGACCCGGAGGTTTCCGCGCAGAACGATGTGTTTCTGGTGGGCAGCAACAGCGTCTGCCTGCTCAAGCGCACCGGCCCCGTTGCGTTCGAGGATGTCACCGCGCCAGCGGGACTGGCCGGTGTGCGCGGCCGCCGTGCGCAGTGGGTGGACTACGATCACGATGGGGATCTTGATCTCGCCCTCGCCACCGAAGCGGGCCTGCAACTGTGGCAAAACAACGGGGACGGCACATTCACGAACGTGACGAAGCAGGCGGGCTTGGAGGGTTCGGCGGCGGCTGCGGATGTCGCAACGGTGGACTTGGACAGCAACGTGGCGATTGATTTGGTGGTGGCCCGCGGCAGCCAGCCGACGCTGGTGTTTATGAACCAGCGCGGGGGCCGATTCGCACCGTTGCCGGAACCGCCGGGACCCTGGCCGCCGACGGGCCGGGTTCTGGCGGACGATCTCGACAACGACGGCAATCCGGATGCGGTGCTGGTGGGGGAAAAGCAAGCCCTGGTTTTGTTTGGCCAGCGCGCGGAGCGGAAACAGTTTGATTTGTCGTCCCTGCAAGAGCCGGTGGCCGCCTTGCTGGACTTTGACAACGACGGGTGGCTGGATTTGTGTGTCGCCGGCGCCAAACCGGGCGCAGCAGCGCAGGGCGCAAT
>Ga0182027_10001674_pt1 | contig 36692 bp, 36 predicted proteins | sample 712E1DmetaG_FD_121300 | JGI IMG/M metagenome (GOLD analysis project Ga0182027, IMG submission 121300) | Permafrost microbial communities from Stordalen Mire, Sweden - 712E1D metaG (Illumina Assembly) | ecosystem: Environmental > Terrestrial > Soil > Wetlands > Permafrost | place: Sweden...
AACCGTTATCCCGAAGAAAAAGCTTACTTTTCAGATATCATCAAATTCTAAACTGCAGTGCGAAAATTCCTCGCGAGCATCCTGACTGTCATCCTGCTGGCAGCCTGCAACCTGCCCCATTCCACTCCTGACATAGTCCCAACGACTACCAGTTCCCAGAACTGTTTTTTTACCTGGGATTCTCAGTCGCTGCCTGGCATTACAACCAAAGTGCAGTTTGCCCTTAATGCGGCCGGTTTGACCGGAGTCAGCGCAAACGTGCAGGCTTATGGGGAGAACTGCACCGACCCTCGAACCAACAAACCGGTCAGTTTCAGCACCCTCGAGACGGATTTTTATATTACCGTGAAAATTGCCAATTTGACGGACAAAGCCGCCATGGGAAATTTACTCGAAAAGATTCTGGTTGTTCTGGATGCCTTCCCGGTAGGGCAAATACCCGGCCCGCAACCGGGGAATATTGCTGTTACGTTCCAGGCGGGTAGTGACCGATTGAACCTTGTATTTACCGTTCCAGCAGGGAAGTCGGGCCGCCAGAAGGGACTGCATGGTGCGGCGTTAATCGATAATTTGCAGAAAAAGTGAAAACGCTTTTATAATACTTCTTATGACATTCAGCTTTCTGCACATCTTTGGTTTCATCGGGACGGGTTTAATCCTTCTGGCTGTTGCTTATCCCATATTCCTTTATCGCGGAAAGCGCGGAGAGCGCTTTTCCGTGCTCAACCATTTCATCTCCGAGCTCGGTGAACTGGGCGTTTCACGGGCAGCCTGGTTCTTCAATACCTGTATCCTGCTGGCCGGACTGGTAATGCTTCCCTATGTGATTGGCCTGGGAATAGCATTCGGCAGCCCGCTGGGCTGGCTGGGGACTGTGGCAGGCGTTATTGCTGTTCTGGGTGTGGCAGCTGTGGGAGTTTTCCCAATGAACAATATGCAGGCCCACACAACCGCCGCCACAACCTATTTTCGCGCCGGGCTGGTAATGGTGTTCTTCTTCGGGTTGGCCATTTTCTTCCAGCCATCCGGGAAAGCCATGATCCCACAAGAAGCCAACCTGCTTAGCCTGCTGGCTTTCCTTTCCTATGGAGCCTTCCTGGCATTGCCAATTTTTAGGAGAAAAAAGGCATCGTCTGCGGATAGCCTTGACCCGCAACAGGAACCTGAACGTCCGCGCGTCTGGGCGCTGCCAGCCCTAGAATGGCTGGTATTCTTTTCCACCATTGCCTGGTTGTTTGGAATTACATTTTTTCTATAAAAGACCACCCAAGAATTCAGATAAGAGTTTTTGTTACATATTCAGTAATTTTTTCAGAAGGTCCATCTCTTCACTTTCATTTCGCACTGCTCCATCCAGCCAGGCCTGCCGCAGGCTGGATAAGATCCGCTTGTAACGCGGCCCAGGCGGCAGGCCACGTTCCTTCAGATCATCACCATTTGTTTTTGGTTTAATCATCCGCCAGGTTTCCAAGTAGTTGCGCAAATTCTGGCGCGCCTCCCCATCCGGAACGGACAGGAACACTGCGTAAACCGCCGTTAACGGCAGCCCTTCCAGCCAGGTTACACACTGGCTGGGTTTCAATCTGGTCAAGGAAGGGTAATCTTTAAACAGGGTGGAAGCGGCCAAGAGCGACTCCAGTAAATTTGTCTGGAAGTGCAGACGCTGATTGATACTTCGGATCTCAGGGACTGCCCGATCCAACAACCAGAAATGCCAGCTGAGGAAGCTCCTGCTTGCAGAAGACGGGTTGGTAACGAAGGGGCTTTCCCTATCCATGCCCCAGGCCTTGTTAAAACGCTCCCGCTTTATGTTATCCCATGCCAGTGAAGGATGGGCCGGTTGCAGCAAATCCAGTTCCGCCAGGCGGGTGAGCATGGCTGCGGCTTTCTCCTCTTCCAGGATCAAATCCAACTCGTGCCGGGCACGCTCGGCCGAGAGCGAGCTAATCCCAGAACGCGCCGGCGGGATCAGAGCCAATGTCTCCGGTGCAATCTGGAAACCATACCGCTGTTCGTAGCGGACTGCGCGGAACAGCCGGGTCGGATCATCCAGGAAGGATTGAGGATGAAGGACACGCACCAGTCCGCGTTTCAGGTCGTTCAGGCTATCCAATTCATCGTGCAGTTCACCCCAATGTTCACCATCGATGCGCAAAGCCAGGGTGTTGATGGTGAAATCGCGTCGAGCCAGGTCATCGCTTAGCCGGCCGGGTTTCACGGTCGGCAGAGCGCCGGGATGATCGTAAGTCTCTGAACGGGTGGAGATAATATCAAGCGGGTGGCCGTTGGAATCAGGCTGAAACCATTGCGCGGTCCCAAAGCGGACATGCGATGTCACCCGCCCGCCATATTGCGCGGCCAACCCTTTGGCAACGCCAATTGCATCCCCCTCGACCACCAGGTCAAAATCCTTGGCGGGGATGTGCAGCAACAGGTCCCGCACGGATCCACCCACCAGGTAGAGCGGCACCTGGCGCGTTGCGGCCGCTTCTGCCACAGCCCGCAAAACCTTCAGCTGCTGCGCAGACAGGCTTCGATCAAGATCAAATTGTGGAAGGGCAAATTCGTCAGGCATGGTTTGTACTCTGATTATATAGCAATGTGCTATACTTTTAATGCAATGGAATATAAATTTGCTTCAGAACGGGCCAATTATGCAGATCTGGCCAGCGGAAATGTTTTCTATAGCCTGCCGGGGCATCCGGCTTTCCCGGTGCGCCTGGCAAGCGAAATTTACCAGCGCTGCCTGGCATTGCGCGGGAAAGAACGCTCACCCTGCACTATCTACGATCCTTGCTGCGGGGGCGCCTATCATCTCAGCGTGATCGCATATTTGCACTGGGATTCAGTCTGCCGGGTGATTGGCTCAGACATCAACGAAAAAGCCGTCCAATTGGCCGAGCGGAATCTGAGCCTGCTGACACCGGCCGGGATGGAGAGAAGGAACCGGGAAATTTCAGCCATGCTGCATCTGTACCATAAAAAATCCCACAAAGGTGCAATGGAAAGTCTCTCCCGCTTGCAGGACCAGGTCAACCAGTTGAGCGCAGTCCGCCCCATCCAGACACGTGTTTTTCGGGCCGACGCCACCGATGCCGCCAGCCTGCGGGAAGGCTTGCGGGATACCTTTATTGATATGGTTATCACCGATATCCCTTATGGACAACATTCTGAGTGGGAGCAAACCCAGGCTTTTAATCCGGCCTGGGCCATGCTGGAAGCGCTTTTATCATTTGTCTCGCCAAAGAGTATTCTGGTGGTGGCTTCCGATAAGCAGCAAAAAATCGCCCACGAAAAGTATCAACGGCTGGAAAAGTTTCAAATCGGGAAGCGGCAGGTTGTTTTCCTGGAACCACTCTCATAATCGGGTATAATCTGCGCCATGAAACTGGACCCGCTCCCAGTCCCTGCCTCGCAGAAACCCACCAGGTCTGGTTAGGTTCAGTTCGTCAAACACACCGGCGGCTCCCAGACTTTGAGAGCCGTTTTTTGTTGAGATGAGTTATTCGTGCAGTCGCGTTGATAAACCGAACAACGAATTACGAATAACAAATCACGTTTTACGAATTACGAGCTCCTATGGATATTAAAGAACTGACAGAACGCATGCATGCTTTCGTCCGCTCCAAGGGCTGGTATGAACCCGGTAGCAGCCGTCCGCAAACGCCACGCAACATGGCCATCTCGCTTTCCCTGGAAGCCAACGAAGTACTCGAGCACTTCCAATGGCAGGCTGACCTGAAAAACAGGGAAGAATTTGCCGGCGAGCTGGCAGATGTGGGCTTATACCTCTTGCAACTGGCCTCCGTCTCCGGGATCGACCTGGAGCAGGCCATCTTAAAAAAGCTCGCAATCAACGCTTCCCGCACCTGGGATGAAAAACCATCGAAACCAACCATCCTTTAATTCCTATTCCTTTTTCCTGCTTTCTTCTCTCTACTCGCTGCTCGCTTTTCCATATGAACATCACCATCTTCGGCGGCTCCCAACCCAAACCCGGCTCTCCAGCTTACGCGCAGGCCTACGAACTCGGTAAATTGCTCGCACAGGCCGGGCATGTCGTTTTAACCGGTGGCTACATGGGCAGCATGGAAGCCGCCAGCCGGGGCGCCAACGAGGCGGGCGGGCACGTGATTGGCGTCACCTGCGCAGACATCGAAGCCTGGCGCAGTTCGCGCGCCAATGCCTGGGTAAAAGAGGAACGTCGTTTTGCCACGTTGCAGGAGCGTTTGAACGAACTCATCCTGGCCTGCGATGCGGCCATTGCCTTACCCGGTGGCCCCGGCACGCTGGCGGAAATCGCCCTGACCTGGAACTTGATGATCGTGCATTCGATCCCCCATAAACCGCTGATTTTGGTTGGGAATGAGTGGAAAAATGTCCTGGAAACATTCCTGCTAGAATTTGCTGGTTATACCTACCATGATCAGGAGAACTTAATCACATTTGCCGGTACAGTCCAAGAGGCAAGTGAACTTGTTTCCAAATTAGTACAATAAAATATCTCACTGGAGTATTGTAATGACCGACGAAAAACTCACCCCCCAAAATGTTGATTTCTCCGAATGGTACAACCAGATCGTTCAACGCGCCGAGATGGCCGATTATGCCCCGGTGCGCGGCTGCATGGTTGTGCGCCCGTACGGCTGGGCACTGTGGGAAAATATCCAGCAGGCGCTCGACCGGCGCTTCAAGGAGACCGGCCATGTCAATGCAGCCTTTCCCCTGCTCATCCCGATGTCTTTCCTCGAAAAAGAAAAGGAACACGTGGAAGGCTTCTCGCCCGAGCTGGCTGTGGTGACTATCGGCGGCGGTGAAAAGCTGGAAGAACCGCTGGTGGTGCGGCCCACCTCCGAAACCATCATCGGTTATATGTACTCAAAATGGATCAAAAGCTACCGTGACCTGCCGGTGCTGATCAACCAGTGGGGCAACGTGGTGCGCTGGGAACTGCGCACACGCCTGTTCCTGCGCACGCTTGAGTTCTATTGGCAGGAAGGTCACACCGCCCATGCCAGCGAGCAGGAAGCGCGCGCAGAGACCATGCGCATGCTGGGCGTCTATGCCGATTTCGCCATCAACGAGGGCGCCGTGCCGGTCATCCAGGGTATCAAGTCCCAGACCGAGAAATTCGCCGGGGCCAACATGTCCACCACCATCGAGGCCATGATGGGCGATACGCGCGCCCTGCAATCGGGCACCTCGCACTTCCTGGGCCAGAACTTCGCCAAGGCTTTCAACATCCAATTCCTGGATGAGAATAACACTTTACAGCATGCCTGGACCACCTCCTGGGGTCTCAGCACCCGTTTCATTGGCGCCATCATCATGACGCATGGCGATAACCAGGGGCTGGTCCTGCCGCCCCGCCTGGCTCCCATCCAAGCCGTCATCGTCCCGATCTTCAAATCAGACCTGGAAACCACTACGGTTTTGGAGACCGTCCGCCGGATTGAAGCCGAGCTCAAGGCTGCCGGGGTGCGTGTTAAAGTGGATGACCGGACCGAGGTCACCCCCGGGTTCAAGTTCAACGATTGGGAAATGCGCGGCGTGCCCTTGCGCATTGAGATCGGCCCCAAGGATATCGAGAAAGGCACCGTTGCCCTGGCGCGCCGCGATAAACCCGGACGCGAAGGCAAATCATTCGTCCCCCAAGCCGGCCTGGCTGCCACCGTGAGCGACCTGCTGGTAACCATCCAGAAATCCCTGTTGGAACGCGCCACCGCCTTCCGCGACAGTCACATCTTCGACCCGAAGGATTATGCCGAACTGACCGATGTGGTCCAGAACGGCTGGGCGTACTCCTACTGGTGCGAATCGGCCGAGTGTGAAGCCAAGGTCAAGGAGGAGACAAAGGCCACTACACGCTGCATTCCCCTCGATCAATCCGTGAGGAAGGGTAAGTGTATTGTATGCGGGAAAGATGCGGAGAAAAAAGTGTATTTTGCAAGAGCATACTAGCGTGTCAAGTGTCCTCATGTCACGTTCAATGTGGCACTTGGCACTAAAACACTTTTAGGCGGTCAATTATGAAGATCAGTCAATTATTCGGCCAGACCCTGCGCGAAGTCCCGGCCGAGGCGGATATCGCCAGCCACCAATTACTTATGCGGGCCGGCTTTATTCGCCCGCTGGGTGCCGGCATTTTCTCGTACCTGCACCTCGCCAAACGCTCAATGATGAAGATCGAAGCCATCCTGCGCGACGAAATGGATCGGATTGGGGGGCAGGAGATTTCCATGCCGGTTGTCCAGCCGGCCGACCTGTGGAAGGAGACCGGGCGCTGGTACCAGATCGGGCCGGAAATGGGGCGCTTGCATGACCGGAACGACCGCGACATGGTGCTCGCCATGACACACGAGGAAGTGGTGGCTGACCTGGTACGCCGGGAGGTCCAATCCTACAAGCACCTGCCGCGGCTGATCTACCACATTCAAACCAAGTTCCGGGATGAGGCGCGCCCACGCGCCGGGCTGATCCGGGTAAGGGAATTCACGATGAAGGATAGCTACAGCCTGGACACCGATTGGGAGGGGCTGGATAAGCAATATCGTTTACACTACCAGTCTTATTTCAATATCTACCACCGCTGTGGCCTGCCGGTCATCGCGGTCAAGTCCGATACCGGCATGATGGGCGGTAAACTGGCGCATGAGTATATGTATCTCAATCCCATCGGCGAAGACACGCTCATTTTATGTGACAACTGCGGATATAGCGCCAACCGCCAGGTGGCGCGTTTCCAGAAGGCCATCTCAACCCCGGAAGAGCTGAAACCCGTTCAGAAAGTGCTTACCCCGAACTGCAAGTCCATCGAAGAACTGACGAATTTCCTGGGTTTGCCAAAATCCAAAACTGCCAAGGCAGTTTTCTTTATGGCAACTATTCCTCAAGAAACCCAAGATCTCGAAAAACCTGCAGGATCTGACCACGAACGATTCATCTTCGCCGTGATCCGTGGCGATATGGAATTAAATGAAACCAAACTCGCCAACGCGATCCACGCGCGTGACTTGCGCCCGGCGACGGAAGATGAAATCAAGGCGATCGGTGCCGTACCCGGCTTCGCATCACCAATTGGTCTGAAAATCAACGCGTCTGCTTGTCTTTTCGTGCTGGATGATAGCATTCAATCCTCCCCCAATTTGGTAGCCGGAGCCAACGAGAGTGACTACCATTTGCTGAATACCAGTTATCCGCGTGACTATTCCGCCGATATCGTCACCGATATTGCCGCGGCAGAAGAAGGCCACGCCTGTCCCGAGTGTGGCCTGCCCCTGCGGGCTGTGCGCGGCGTGGAAGTGGGCAATATCTTCAAACTCGGGACGCGCTATTCTGATGCACTCGGCTGCACCTTCCTCGATAAAGACGGTCAGACCAAACCGGTCATTATGGGCTCTTATGGCATAGGCGTGGGACGGCTGCTGGCCTGCGTGGCCGAAGAGCATCACGATGATCACGGCCTGATCTGGCCGGTGACGGTGGCCCCTTACCAGGTCCATCTTGTACTGTTACGCGGCAAGGGTACGCCCCAGGCTGAAGAGACTGCCGAAAAGCTCTACGCCGGGCTGCAAACTGCCGGGATCGAGGTGCTTTATGATGACCGCGACGAAAGCCCCGGGGTCAAGTTCAACGATGCTGACTTGATCGGGCTTCCCATCCGGCTGACGGTCAGCGAACGCGCCCTTGCGCAGGGCGGCGTGGAGATGAAGCTGCGTCGACAATCAGAGAAGAGCATACTGCCTCTCAATGAAATAACCGCGCGGGTCCGTTCCGAGCTGGCTGCACTTTCGGCTGAAATCAGCTCCACGGTCCTTCCAGTAGGTTACAATGGCTGAGTATATTCCCGGTATTCTGCGTTCAGCATTCTGACTTCTGCATTCCAGAGATGGCCGCCATAGACCTCGCCCGACTTAAAATTCAGGCCGCCCGACTCGCCGAGAAATTTGGCGAACCTCAGGCTTTCGTGCTGGCCTTAAACGAGATGCTGGATACTTACACGAATCGCACCATCCGCGCCATACAGGTTGCTCAGCGGCTATCCTTGCCCACATACCACACACCGCGTCCGGTAATGCGCCAGATCGAAAGTGAACTGGCCGTGCTTGCAGAAAAACAGCCAGAAGAAGCCATTACGCTTTCGGACGCCCTATGGCAGGCCGATACGCTGGAATCGCGACTCCTGGCAGCCTATTTGCTGGGTACCATCCCATCCGGGCAGGCCATCCTTGCCATGGGGCGCCTCCCTGCCTGGCTTAACCAATCGACAGATAAGCAAGTGCGTACCGCTGTATTAACGAATGCACTGGCCCGCCTGCGCCAGGAAAATCCGGGGGCGTTTTTTTCCATCCTGGAGGATTGGTTGGGATCTGCCCAATCCACCTTGCAAATCTGGGGGTTGCAGGCGCTCATTCCATTGTTGCAAAACCCGCAATTCGAAAACCTGCCAGCGGTTTTCCGCATTTTGCGTCCGGCTATCCTGGCGGTTGGACCTGCGACCCAATTGGACTTCCAGGCCTGCCTGGCTGCTCTGGAACACGTCTCCCCGACTGAAACGACCGCCTTTCTGCGTGAGGTTATCCGGGCCAGTCCCGAGCCCTTGATGCTGCGGATATTCAGGCGCATCCTGCCTGGCTTAAGCCCCCAATTGCAGGAGGCTTTACGCGAAACTCTCCGGGAACAAAACAATCTGACGGCTAATTCATGAAGTATGCTGCCAATCTGGCCGCGCGCGAAAATTAAAATGAAATTCCATCTAACACTTTTCGCAGCGATTTTCATCTCCTTCCTGGTCGGTTGCGCAACCTCCCCATCCGTGATACCCACGGCTACCCTCGTCAAAACCCTTTCCTTATCTCCAACAAAAACTTTCACACCGACTCCAACATTTCCTTTAACCCCCACCCTATTTCCAATTAGGAAATCGCTAACGCTCTTATTCTACGGAGATAGCGTTCTGAAAGTAGGCGATGCCAGCAGGCAGGGCAGTGTTGGATTCTCAATCGTGGATATCTTGCGCACTGTTATCACGCCTGCAGATCAAATCATTACATCCAACCACGGCGGACGCAATGCCAAGTGGGGCTACGAAAACCTAAATGCAAATGTCATCGTTAACAACCCTGACCTCGTCACGCTCTGGTGGGGCATGAATGACCTGGATGGCTGCCCCGGAATTTACGACCCGGCTACCAATATTTTATTGTCTTATAAATTGACCGCGCTGATCAACGATCATATAAAATATATGAAAATGCAAATCGACTCTTTACTCGAGCGCAACATACCGGTGGTTGTTATCACACCCATGCCGGTTAACGGGACGTTTCCCTGGACTCATTTTGATGCGAATAATAACCTCGTCTGGGAAGATGGTCACCGCTGCGATTTCAATGCCGGCCTGGGACAGTTGGTGGAAGCACAGCGCAAGATGGTGGCTGATTACGCAGCCTTGCAGAAACCGGTCTACCTGGTGGATGCCTGGCAGATCTATAAAGATCATCCAAATTCTGATAATATGTACATGGATATCGTCCACCCCGGCGCATATGGAGCAGAAATTATTGCCCAGGGTTGGCTACAAATATATCAATCCATAAAGAGCTTAAAGAGGTAGGAAGCGATTATGTCCCTGAATGCCCATGAACGAATGCAAGCTTGCATAAAAAATGATCCCGCCCTGGATCGCACCCCCGTGGCGCTCTGGCGGCACTTCCCGGTGGACGACCAGCGCCCCGAGACCCTGGCAGCCGCTACCCTGGATTTCCAGCGTCATTACGATTTCGACCTGGTTAAAGTCACTCCGGCCTCCTCATTTGCAATAAAAGATTGGGGCGCAGAAGACGCCTGGGAAGGTTCTACCGAAGGGACGCGCCGCTATACCAGCTATCCCATCCAGAAGCCAGCTGATTGGGAACGCCTGCCAGTACTTGACCCGCGCAAGGCCCCGCATCTTTCCGGGCAGATCAATTGTCTCCGCCTGATCCGTACGGGGCTTGGCCCGGATATTCCACTGCTCCAGACGGTCTTCAGCCCGCTGGCTCAGGCTAAAAACCTGGCCGGCGGCGAAACGCTGATCGTCCACCTGCGCCTATATCCGGAAGCTGTAATGAAAGGTTTGCAAAGTATCGCCGAAACCACTTGTCGCTTCCTCGATTCTGCCAAGGAAACTGGCATTGACGGCATTTTCTACGCCGTTCAGCATGCCCAGGCTGGCCTGCTGACTCTGGATGAATACAAGACCTTCGGATTGCCTTTCGACCTGAAAACCACCGGGCCAGCCGCCGGCCTTTGGTGCAACCTGCTTCATCTTCACGGCTTGCATATCTATTTCGACCTGGTTCCAGATTTTGCATCCCTGTTCCCTATCATCAACTGGCACGATCGGGAAACACCACCGTCACTGGAAGAGGCGCAGAAGCGCTTCACGGGCGTAGTCTGTGGCGGGGTCAGCCAACATACCATCATCTATGATGGGGCTTCCGAAGTCCATCAGCAAGCCATGGATGCCATCCGGCAGACCGGCGGTCGAAGGTTGCTGCTTGGTACCGGCTGCGTGGTACCGGTCATTGCCCCGCATGGCAACATCCTGGCGGCCCGGCAAAGTGTGGAGGCTTCCCTATGAGCCTACGCGTTATTTCCGGAACGGCCAAAGGCCGCAAGCTGAAGGATGTGCCCGGCGACACCACCCGCCCGGTTACCGACATGGTCAAGGAAGCCCTTTTTAACATCCTGGCCGGGGATGTTCTGGATTCCGCCTGGTGGGACCTGTTCGCCGGGACCGGCGCGATCGGCATCGAAGCCCTCAGCCGGGGGGCTACTTTCGTGCGTTTTTCCGATCTGAACCGCCTGCCCATCGATACCATCCAGGCCAACCTGCAAACCACCGGTTTCAGCGCCCAGGCCGAAGTGCGCCGTGGGGATGCCTATAGCATGCTGGAAGCCGCCCCCACTCGCCCATTCGATTATGTTTACATTGCCCCACCGCAATATAAGGAGATGGCCTGGAAAGCGCTGCAAACCCTGGATGCGAACCCGGGCTGGTTGAACGACGAAGGCGCCTGGGTGATCGTACAGATCCATCCACGCGAGTATCGCAAGCTCGAATTACAGTCCCTGGAAGAGTTTGAACAGCGCAAGTACGGCAGCACCCTGCTGGTCTTCTACGAGAAGAAATAAAATCGGAATTGCCATTCTCCTGTTATGTTTTTACCATAAAATGGATGTTATAGTATTTTGGAGGCGCCTATGGATCTGAAAACCGTCAAGATTGAGAAGCCTGAAGCAATCAATTTCATTTTAGGGCAATCGCATTTTATCAAAACCGTCGAGGATATTCACGAAGCCTTGGTCAACGCCGTGCCGGGCATCAAGTTTGGCGTGGCCTTCTGCGAAGCCTCCGGGAAATGCCTTGTTCGTTGGGCCGGAACGGATAAGGCGATGATCGACCTCGCCAGGAATAATGCCCTGACAATCGGCGCCGGCCACTCGTTCATTATTTTTCTCGCGGATGGGTACTATCCCGTCAACGTGCTTAACACGATAAAAAATGTAACAGAGGTCTGCCAGGTCTTCTGCGCCACGGCCAACCCGACCGAGGTGCTGGTTGCCGAGACCGAACTGGGCCGCGGCATCCTGGGCGTGGTGGACGGTTCCTCGCCAAAAGGCATCGAAGGGGAAGAAGATATCGCCTGGCGCAAGAGTTTCCTGCGTAAGATCGGCTACAAGGCCTGATCACCGGTTTGTGCGGATATCCCCCATCCATGACTACTAGCCGCGCACCCAGCAAAATCATCCCGCATGCCTTCCCCGGCATCTCTCCCGACGAAGTCGCTGGTCTGATCAACAATAGCAAGTTGGTGAAATATCCCGCCGGGACGATCCTTTGTCATGAAAACGCTATTGAAGATACGTTCTACTTGATCCTGGAAGGGGAAGTGGAGGTTACCAAAGTCATCAACAACAGCGAGACGCGTTTGCTTAAAAAGCTCGCTGCGGGTGATTTCTTTGGTGAAATGGCACTCATACACAATGCACCACGCGCAGCCACCGTCAAGGCACTGACACCGTTAATCGGTCTGGAAATCCACAAACAAGCCTTCGATCAGGTGCTCAAAAACAGCAGCAGTGTCTCGCTGGCAATGGTGCGTGAGATCAGCCGGCGCCTGCGGGAAAATGACGAATTGGCAATCGACGATCTGCGTATGCGGGCAAGTGAACTGGCCGAGGCCTACCAGAAACTGGCTGAGCAGGAAGTAGCCCGGCGGGATTTCCTGACCAACGTATCCCACCAGTTGCGCACCCCGCTCACAGCCGCCAGCGGATATTTACAGATGCTGCAAAAAGGCGCCATCCCGCCCGAAAAGGCTGCGGATGCAATGGAATTGGTCACCCGTAATGTCCAGCAAATTGCCGGGCTGGTCAACGATATCCTGTTCGTGCAGGAAATGGACCTCATCCTGGAGCAATTCGAGCCGGTCAACCTCGTCGAACTGGCTCGCCAGGTTGCCAACCATCAGGCGGGGAAAATAGAAGCCCGGAAGATAAATTTACGCGTCAAACCGGATATGTTCCTGCCGCCTGTCATGGGGGACCGCCAAAACTTGGAACGGGCATTTACCGCCCTACTCGACAACGCCATCAAATTTAGTCCGGAGGGCGGCAAGGTCGAAGTCCGTTTGCGCCGGAAAGGCGAGCAGGTGGGAGTGGAAATCTGTGACCAGGGCATCGGCATCCAACCTGAAATCCTTCCGCACATCTTCGAGCGGTTCTATCACATGGATAAAAGCGGCGACCAGCTCTATGAAGGTCTCGGCCTGGGATTGGCGATCACCAAGCAGGTCATCGAACAACACAAAGGCCACCTGGATGTGGTCAGCACACCTGGCAAAGGCAGTACGTTCATCATGTGGCTAAATATGCATGCAGATAATGGGGGCCCCCATCTGGAAAGCGGCACAACGGTATAAACATTGAACTGTGCGTGATCCTCTTCATCTGCTGAATCTTCTTTAATGGATGAATTGCGGAAAACTTGTGACAAGAATTCAAGGTGATTTTGTTTTCTCTAGTTTTATAACAGATACAGACCTTAATCCAGATACTTGTTTTTCAACCGGTTGTTCTTGCCACGAAGGTGCAAGAGATTGTTCGATCTCGTGTATCATCAAAGTTTTTGCTTCAGGTGTGATAAAGACAAGCGGGTCAGGAAATACCAAATAAACCTCTGAGCGACTCCCTTCCCTAATAATATTGACAACACTTTCAACGGTCAAATTTGAATCATATAATTCATATACAATTCCCGGCCTTCCGTTTAAGAAACAAATCATTTGACTAGCGACACCCCAATCTCCGGCGATAAAGTAAGCTTGATCTGATTTGCTCGCGGCAAATTCTCCGATCTGGGTTAAGGATGGATCCCAGCGAGCCGAAGCGTCGCCTCTTATTAGCGATTGTTCAACCATTACCAATCCTAAGAGACGTGAAAATATAATAGTTACTGATAAAATAACTGCCATATACTTATAGATTTTCTTTTCATCCTTTAGGACAGATAAAAAAAGAGCAATTGCAGCATATTGAAATGGAGTACCGATAATCCAATGATGAATCCATATATTCTGGGGAATAAAGAATAAAATCAATACGACACTGCCATAACAAAGCAACATTATTCCTGCTAAACGAAGAAAATTGGAAGATAAACGAGAACGTACCACGACAAAAATAATAAATAAACACATCAAGGATAATTGAACCAATTCAATTATGCTCAGAAAATGTTGGCTGTGTCCCAGAATAAAATTTTGTGCCAGCTCACCTGCCCCCAAAGATAGATATTCTTTAATAAAAAGGATAAAATCGCCCCACGAACGAGTCTGAGTAAATATCGCAGATTGTAATGAGATAAAGCTTTTGGTGGTAATAAAGCTATATATGTTTACAAAGATGAGTGGGCTCACTCCAACAATTCCACCAATTATAGCAACCAGTATATGTCTAAGGTTTCTACGCCTGGGGCTTAAGAAAAACATTAAGAAAAGAGGAATTACCAGTGTAATAGCACTGAGTTTCTCGAATAAAGAGATCCCCACCAAAAAACTAAGCCAAAAGGAATTTTTAAGTGGCGTGTCAGAAGATAACTCACCTTTAAACCAAATTGCAACTATTATCAGACGGATAGATAATGCCAACGCGACCGGACCCCAATCATGACGGGTTGTCAACAGAACGGTCAGATCAGTTAGCATTAAGAAATAGAAAGATAACAATCCTAGGAGGGGAAGAGTTTTCCTAATGATGAAACCAAATAAAAAGATGGCAAAACTCACGAAAAGGATGCCCAAAATCCGCCAACTAAAAACGCTAAAGGATGCACCTGTAACTCGAAGATACAAACCATAAATGGCTGTTTTAATTGCCCCACTATACTCCATGTTCATGACCGGAATACCATCAATAATAAGCCGGGCGAATTCTTGAGACGGATATTGGCCTATATATGCGAAAGATGAAGTTGCTTGGTGTAATTCATCATAATATAGCCCCTGCTTGGTTAATTGGGTGCTACTTATAATAAGAAAAAACAAAGCAGCTGTGATACTAAGAACAATTGTGGAGGTTTGCTTATATTTTGCTTTAATTTTGAATATATTTTTCCAAAAATCAAAAGAAGAAAATTTTTGATTAATCCAAATCTTTCGCAAGTTGTGAGTTAAGTTCATGATAATAGTTCCCCAAAGACAATGCAGCTAAATATCTAGCAAGGAATTCATTTTGCAAAACGAACTATCAACCGGTCATTTAGATAATATGATCGGGCCGAGAAGGGAGGATCGCCGCGTTGCATTTTTTGGATGCGGTCTAGGTATAGCGGTAAATCTTCCACCACCTGCAGACCAGGTGCATCCAAAAATGATATCCATTCCAGTTCCCCTTCGGCCGATGAGCGGGGCTGCCCTTCCGGGCACTCGCCCGTAATTACGTAAATTCCGATCCCGGGGTTTTCGCCTGTATCCACCACCACCATCCCGCACAACCACAGGTCCGCCGTGAGCCCGGTTTCTTCGAGCAGTTCCCGCCGGGCCGCTGTGAGGATATCTTCGCCAGGCTCAACATGGCCGCCGACACCATTATATTTGTTGGCCCAAATGCGTTTGGTCGCCGCGCCCTTGATCAACAAGACTGAAGTACCGCGCTTGACAAAAACCAGCACACGCGGGATCAGCATATAACGGGAAAGGTCAAGGCCTTGTTCGGAAACAGGCATATTTTAAAAATTGTAGGGGCGCAGCCTCGCTGCGCCCCTACAATTATTTGGAATTATTTGATGAGCTTGCGGACGGTTTCGAGCTGTCCGGCGCTGCCCAATTTTTCGTTCTTCTGGGCAATGAACTTGGCATATTCCGCCATGAAGATCTTGCCGGGATCGCGCAGATCGAACTTCTCCGGGAAGTCCCGGAAGAATTCACGGTGCACGCGCGTCCAGACCAGCCGGCCATCGGTGTCGATATTGATCTTGGTAACGCCCAGTTCAGCGGCGCGCTTGAATTCATCCGCATTGACACCCTTGGCGCCTTTCAGGTTGCCGCCGGCTGCGTTAATGCGGGCCACTTCCTCCTGAGGAACAGAGCTGGAACCGTGCATAACGAGGGGGAAGCCCGGCAGGCGCTTCTGGATCTCCACCAGAACCTCGAAGTGCAGCCCCTGCGAACCGGCGAACTTGAAAGCCCCATGGCTGGTGCCAATGGCGCAAGCCAGCGAGTCACAACCGGAGCGTTCGACGAATTCCTTGGCCTGGTTCGGATCGGTCAGTTTGGCGTTGGCCTCTTCCACTTTGACGTGCTCTTCCACGCCGCCCAACTGGCCAAGTTCGGCCTCGACCACAATTCCTTTGGCATGCGCAGCATCCACCACGCGCTTGGTGATGGCGATATTCTCTTCGAAAGGCTGGCTGCTGGCATCGATCATTACGGAGGAATAGAAACCGCTCTTGATGCAGTCGTAGCAGGTGGCCTCGTCACCATGGTCAAGATGTACAGCGAAAATGGCATCCGGGAAGACCTCGTCGGCCGCACGGATCAGGCCCTCAAGCATGGTCTTATGGGTGAACGAGCGGGCGCCTTTACTGATCTGGATGATAAAAGGAGCCTGGCTGTCCATGCAGCCGCGGAAAAGGCCCATGGTTTGCTCCAGGTTGTTGATGTTATAGGCTCCGATGGCGTACTTGCCATACGCCGCTTGAAACAGTTGCTTGGTGGTAACGATCATTTTATTCTCCTTTATAATAGATTATGATTTCTTGGGAAACATCCGCCCCATTATACAACTTTCTCCCCCAAAAGTCGTATTTATATTTGAACGGCAGTTAATCAGTTGCAATTGGCAGTATAATCAAAAAACTAAATCATTTGCCGTTATTCTCTCAGGAGGAACCATGACTGACCTTTATGAAACCGTCAAAGGCGGACAGGATATTTTTAAGAAACTTCTGTCTTATGTCCCCGGCTTTAGCGGCTATGTCGAACGGACTAACCGCCGCGCAGCCGATAAACTTCTGCGCGACCAGGTGGCGTTGAAGTACACTGAATTGGTACACCGCACTTCCGGCCTGCAAAAGGATATCGCGGATGCCGGCCAGCTTGACTTTCTCGATGATGTTGACAACATCGCCCTGAAATTGCGCACTTTCTCCGATCGTATCAAGAACGCCTCTTATGGCTATTCTGGCTTTTTTGACACTGTCAAGATCAACGAGAAGGAACTTACCCAGATCTACACCTTTGATACCGCCTTCTTCACGCTGGGAGACCAGATTTCCAGCGGATTGGACAACATTGAAGCCGGAATCGGCAGTGATGGTCTCAAGGCTGCCATCCACTCTGTCGACGATCTGGCCCGGCAGGTCGGTGAGACCTACGACCGCCGGTACCAGATCATCACTGGCAGCGGCGCCCAGCAGTAATATTGCCTCTTTTCTAAAGTAGCGCAAGGTGGCATCTTGCGCTACTTTGTGGTTTAATAACGATATGTGGAACAACTATTTCATCCCTACAACCCTGGAAGAAACCTTACAGCTCCTGGCCGAACGGCGCGAAAAAGCCCGCCTGGTGGCCGGCGCAACCGACCTGATGCTCGAGTTGGAACGCGGCGTGCGCAAAGGCATCGAAACGGTCATTGACATAACACGCCTGCCAAACCTGGACCGCATCACCCTCGACGAAAACGGAATCATCCACCTGGGTGCATTGGTAACCCATAATGCCGCGGCTTGCTCCAAACTGCTGCGCGAACGCGCCTTTCCTCTGGTCAGTGCGGCCTGGCAGGTGGGCGCACCGCAGATCCGCAACCGGGCCACTGTGGCAGGGAATATCGTTACTGCCAGCCCGGCCAACGACACCATCACACCGCTGATTGCGCTCGGCGCATGGGTTTTGCTTGCTTCCGAAAAAGGCACCCGCCAGGTGCCCCTGGCTGAGTTTTATACCGGCGTGCGCAAGACAGTCATGCTGCCAGATGAGATGCTGGTGGAGATTGCTTTCCCGGCGCTTCATTCCTCTCCGGCAGGTAGCGCAGGGCAGCGTGGCACTTTCTTGAAATTGGGGCTGCGGCGCGCCCAGGCCATTTCGCTGGTCAACACCGCCATCGTGCTGGATTTTGGCCCGGTCGGCCTCAAATCGGCGGTCATCACGCTCGGGGCCGTTGCTCCGACCATTATTCATGCCACCGAAGCCGAGATCTTCCTGGCCGGTAAAGAACTGACTGAAATATCCATCGCCCGCGCTGCCGAACTGGCCTCCACAGCCGCCCGCCCGATTGACGATATCCGCGGTTCAGCTGCCTATCGTAAAGCCATGGTTAAAGTTTTGGTGATGCGCGCACTGCGCCAGCTGCGGGACGGACGGGAGCAATCCGAGGTACCTGAATCTCCGGTCCTGCTGTGGGGAAAGGCCGCTCAGGCCAATGGCAAGCGCAATATTGGTAAAGAAACGCTAAAAGCTTTCCCATCGCCCATCCTTACCAGCATCAATGGGAAGGAATATATTTTCAACAGCGGGCATGAAAAATCGCTTCTGCGACTGCTGCGCGAAGAAGGCGGACTGACCGGCACCAAGGAAGGCTGCGCCGAGGGCGAGTGTGGTGCCTGCACCATCTTCCTGGATGGCAAGGCCGTCATGGCCTGCCTGGTGCCTGCCCCACGAGCGGATGGAGCGGAAATCGTCACCGTGGAAGGATTGAGTTCCCCGTTGGAAGATGGTCAAGAGGAACCGGCTTTGCATCCCGTACAGGCAGCCTTTGTGGCAGATGACGCCGTGCAGTGCGGTTATTGCACCCCGGGGTTTATCATGTCAGCGGCAAAACTGCTTGACGAACGCCCGCACCCCGCCCGTGATGATATCATGCAGGCCATCTCCGGCAACCTGTGCCGGTGTACGGGGTATTACAAGATTGTGCAGGCAATTGAAGATGCAGCCAAACTTTAGCGACAGGAATCTTCTGCCCGAAAGGCGATGACAATGGGAAGATATTCAAAAACACAATATGAACGCAAGGATAAACCGCAGGCCAACCCGCTTTGGCGAGGCTTCGGCTGTATCGTCATGGTCGCCCTGCCGCTGATCACCTTCGGGTTGACCGTCCTTTCCATGGCACCGCTGCTTGCCTCCGGATTGATGCCCATGCAGCTTTTGGGGCAGGTCAATTTCCCCGCCTGGGTTTTCAACGTGCGCGGTTTGAGCGACGTCGCCATTTTCATCGGTGGCATTGATAACCTGTGGTTGGGCATAATTGTTTTCTTTATCATCCTTTTGCTGCTAATCGGCGTTTCATCCTTGATCTATGTGTCGGTTCTGCAGGTCATTGGCCCGCCCCGTTATTCCGAAAAGGATGCTCCTCCTTCAACTCATAAAGCCAAACCGTATAGGCGCTAGAAACAAACAGGCTATTCCATTGAAAAATATGACAAATTCCATCGGAAAATCCGTTACCCGTATCGACGCCCGCGACAAGGTCACGGGCGCTGCCCTCTACTCCGGCGATTTGGTTCGCCCGGATATGCTTTACATGAAAACTCTTTTCGCCGGGCACCCGCATGCCCGCGTGATCCACATCGACACAGCGCAGGCGCTGGCCCTGCCCGGCGTGGTTGCCGTTTACACCGCCGCAGATGTGCCTGTCAATGAATACGGCTTGCAGTGGAAAGATCAGCCCGTACTATGTGGCCCATCCCCTCTCCTTCCAGGAGAGGTGCAAGGGGTGAGATGGACCGAGATCGTCCGTTGTGAAGGCGACCTGGTAGCCGCCATCGTCGCCGAGACGGAAGCCATCGCCGCCAAAGCACGCGACCTGGTGCAGGTGGAATATGAGGATCTGCCCGCCGTCTATGACACCGCCGCCGCGCTGAAACCTGATGCACCGCGTATCCACACGGAGCGCGGCGATTCCAATATCTGCGTCTGGGACAAGATCCGCAAGGGCAACGTGGAAGCCGCCTTCGCCCGGGCGGATGTCATCGTCGAAGGTGAATACCGCACCCCTTACCAGGAACACGCCTACCTCCAGCCAGAGGCCGGGCTGGCCTATTTTGATGAAGTCGGCCGGATCACTATCGCCTGCGCCGGTCAATGGACGCATGCGGACCAGGAACAGATCTCTCACGCCCTTGGCCTGCCCAACGAACAGGTGCGCGTCATCTATCCGGCCATCGGCGGAGCGTTCGGCGGGCGCGAAGACATATCTGTACAAATTGTGCTGGCCCTGGCGGTCATGAAACTCAAGCGCCCGGTCAAGATTGTCTGGAGTCGGAAAGAATCGATTGTAGGCCACGGCAAGCGCCACCCGATGACACTCAAGACCAAATGGGCTGCCACCAAAGATGGCAAGCTGCTTGCAGTCGAGACCACAGTTATCGCGGACGCCGGAGCCTATATGTATACCAGTAACAAAGTGCTCGGCAACTGCACCATTACCGCCACCGGTCCCTATTTCATCCCCAACGTCAAGGAAGACGTAATGGGTGTATACACCAACAACGTGCCAACGGCGGCCTTCCGCGGGTTCGGCGCCCCGCAGGCGCTCTGGATGGCCGAACTCCAGATGGATAAGCTGGCCGAGAAACTGGGGCTCGACCCGGTTGAGTTCCGCCACCGCAATGCCTTGCGCGATGGCGATACGCTCAACGTGGGCACCCCGGCCCCCGGTCCCGTCAGCATCGTGCAATGCATCGAAGCCGCCCGGGACAAATTTAAATGGTATGAAAGTCAATCAACATTCAAAAATCCTCAATCCCCAATAGTACGCGGGCGTGGTTTTGCCTGTGGCTTCAAGAATGTTGGCTTTTCTTTTGGCTACCAGGAAAATTCCTGGGCGCGCGTCGAGATCCATGGCAAGACGGAGATGGAACGCGTCGTCGTCTGGCACGCCGGAGCCGAGGTGGGCCAGGGCACACACACGGTCATGTCGCAATTCGCTGCCGAAACGCTGGGGGTACCCTTTGAAAAAGTCAGCGTGGTCACCTCCGATTCGGCCAGCATGGGCAACCCCGGCAGCGCATCGGCCTCGCGCATGACTTTCATGTCGGGTAATGCCATTAAGGGCGCCGCACAGGCGGCCCTTGCCAAATGGGAGCAAGCCGAGGAACGCCCGGCCATCGCCGAATACACTTATCTGGCTCCGAAAACCACCCCCTTTGACAAAGAGACTGGCTACGCCATGCCCAACCTTTCGTACGCATACGTAGCACAGGCGGTCGAAGTGGAAGTGGATACGGAAACCGGCTTTATCAAAGTCCTGCGGGTGATCTCTGCCGATGATGTCGGCCAGTCCATTAACCCGGGGCTGGTGCAGGGGCAGATTGAGGGCGCGGTGGTGCAGGCCGAGGGTTACACCCTGACAGAGAACCTCGTCTCCCGTAACGGTCATATTCTGACCGATCAACTCAGTACTTATCTTATTCCGACCGTCCTGGATATCCCGGATTCCGTCGAATCGGTCGTTCTGGAAATAGCCGATCCGAATGGCCCATTTGGGGCACGCGGTCTGGGCGAACTCCCCCTTCTCCCCATCGCGCCTGCGATTGCCGCAGCCGTGCACGACGCCACCGGTGTCTGGTTCAGCGAATTCCCGCTGACACCCGAACGCATCCTGCGCGGACTGGGGAAAATCTAGCGTGCTTCGAAAACTTGCCGTACATAAATACAAGCTGGCAATTTTTTTGCTGTTGCTGGCGGCTTCGGCTGTCTCCATCTTTCTGGCAGATGCCCGCATGGCTTACAGTAACACGAGTGACTACTCCGCTCTGGTCTGGAACCTGGGTCTGGCGTGGATCCCTTTTGTTTTTGCTTCCATCGCTTATGTCGTCTCCTGGTCACGCAAACTGCTCTACGTCATCGTGCCGATCTGTGCCTTTGTCTGGTTGATCTTCTTCCCCAACGCACCTTATATCCTGACAGATTTCCAGCACCTCAGCACCAACACCAGCAATGCGCCGCTCTGGTATGATGTGCTCATGTTGGTCTGGTTTGCCTGGACGGGGCTGCTCCTGGGCGTGGTATCGCTTTATTTCATGCAAGAGATCGTCACCCATGCATTCGGAAGGCTGACCGGCTGGTTTTTCACTATCGTAGTAACGGTCTTGAGCAGCTTTGGGATTTTCCTGGGCCGTTTTTATCGCTGGAACAGTTGGGATATTCTTGGCGACCCCATGCCCATCGCGCATGACATCTGGGGATTCCTGCGCCATCCCTTTGCCAACCTGCGAGTGTACGGGTTTACCCTGTTATTTACCTTGTTATTTTTGTTTGTTTACCTGGCCATCCATGCCTTCGGAAGGGTGATGCAGGAAAAACAGCTCCAGGATAAGGCCGGAAAATGATTCCTCTTGACTATCACATGCACACAAATTTCTCGGAAGATGCCGATGATACCCCGGAAGCCATGTGCAGCCGGGCCATCCAGCTTGGCGTCCCCGAGATCGGCTTCTCTGAACATTGGGATGTTGGTCCGTATGAGAAGAACCCGCGCTATTTCAAGCCCGAAGCCTGGTACGCCGAACTGCAGCGCCTGCGCGGCCTATCCGCCGGGCAACTGATCATCCGGGCTGGTATCGAAATTGCCGAACCGCACCTGTACCCACAGGAAACCGCTGAAGTGTTGGGACGCGCCCCCTTTGATTATGCGATCGGTTCGGTCCATTTTGACGGGCCAAATTTCATGTTCAATGGGGAGTATTTCCACACCCACACTGCCGACGAGGTATACAGCAGCTATTTTGCCGAAATGGATCGAATGGTCCGGGTTGCTGAAATTGACATTGTGGCCCACTTCGATATCCCGGCGCGCGCGGGCAAACCCATTTTTGGATACGAGCCGGCCCGCTACGAAGAGAAAATCCGCTCTGCGCTGAAAACCATTATCGAACGCGGCCTGGCGCTGGATATCAATGTTTCCGGTCTCCGTAAGCCTGCACAGATCATCATGCCCGACCCGCTCATCCTGAAATGGTACGCGGAAATGGGCGGCCAGCGTGTTACGCTTGGCTCAGATGCCCATCGCATCGCCGAAGTGAGCCTGCACCTGGAGCAAGCCATCGCAGCCGTCCAGGCAGTTGGGTTGACACACATCATGCAGTTCGAGCAGCGCCGGCCGCGGTTTATTGCTTTGTAGAAGCAAACCATCCCCGCCCCAATCGCTCATATCTTCAAATCTGTGGTTTAATATCCCCATGCCATTCGTCATCCTCATTCGCGGCGGCGGCGACCTGGCCACCGGCGTCGCCCTCCGCCTGATCCGTACCGGTTTGCGCGTGGTTGTGACTGAAATCGCCCAGCCTCTGGCCGTGCGCCGCACCGTCTCCTTCGCCGAGGCTGTCTACGCCGGGGAGATCACCGTCGAAGGTGTGCCTGCCCACCGTATCGCCGACCCAACCGACAGTTTCCGCATCCTGATGGTGCTCGGCAAACAGCAAATCCCCGTGCTGGTAGACCCGGATTGCACATCCGCCAAAGCGCTGCACGCTTCGGTAGTCGTGGATGCGCGCATGATCAAGCGTCCGCCTGAACCGATCGGTTACGTGCCGCAGCTTTATCTCGGTCTGGGACCCGGTTTCGAAGCCAGTGTGAACTGCCAGGCGGTGGTCGAGACCCGCCGCGGCGCCATGCTCGGCCGGGTCTATTGGCAGGGCGGCCCGGATCCGGATACGGGCCAACCGGATGGCGATCCTCGGCGCGTCCTGCGCGCCCCGGCAGACGGAACTTTCATAGGTCACAAACAGATCGGCGATCATTGTGATGCTGGTGAGTTGATTGCTGAAATCCAATCTTCAATCGAAAATAATCAATCAAAAATACTTAGTCCTTTCCCGGGAATTCTGCGCGGCCTGCTGCATTCGGGCCTGAACGTCACGCGCGGCTTGAAAATCGGTGACATCGATGCGCGTGACGACCCGCGGCTCTGCCAGATGGTCTCGGATAAGGCGTTGTCGGTCGGCGGTGGAGTGTTGGAAGCCATTCTCACCCGTCCCGAATTACGCGCCGCCTTATGGATGTAGCCAAGGGTTTGCAACGAAACCTATTGTGCGTCTTTGCTACTTGAGCGGTTACAAGCCATGGAACTCGAACAGGCTTTCCGTATTTCGAATACCGCTTGCCTCGCCCTGAGCGGATCCGGCGGGAAAACAACCGCCCTGTTCCAACTGGCCCGCCGCCTGAGCGGAGCCGAAGGTTTGAACGGCGCCGGGCGGCCTGTCATCGTGAGTGCAACTACCCATTTGCATGTTAATCAAATCAAGCTGGCCGATTTCCATTGGGTCGGGGAAAATCCGCAGGATTTTTCTACATTAAAAGACAACCTGGGCGGTGTGATGCTTGTCACCGGCCCGCTCGATGGGTATAGGAGCACAGGGTTGAATACCCCAACTATATCCTGGCTACACGATTTTTGTAAAATCCACGGACTGCCCTTATTAATCGAAGCCGACGGCTCCCGCCAGCGCCCGCTCAAAGCACCGGCAGAATGGGAACCGCCCATCCCGGGCTTCGTTGAGACGGTGGCAGTGGTGGCCGGTCTTTCCGGACTGGGCCAGCCGCTTTCTGGTGAATTCGTTCACCGACCGGAGCTCTTCGCCCGATTGAGCGGCCTGGCCATGGGTGAAACCATCTCACCGGAAGCGTTGCTTCGTGTTCTCACCCACCCCGCCGGCGGAATGAAAAACATTCCTGCGCAGGCACGCCGCCTGGTTCTGCTAAACCAGGCTGATACCGCCGAATTACAGGCACAGGCCAAGGCATTGGCTGGAAAACTTATACCAACCTACGATTCAGTTATCATAGCTTCACTGGCCCAATCCCTGGTTCACGCCGTCTACGAACCGGTTGCCGGGATCATCCTGGCCGCCGGGGAAGCCAGGCGTTTCGGGGAGTCCAAACAACTGCTGGATTACCACGGCCAGCCTTTCATTCGAGCCGTCGCGAAAACCGCTCTCGCAAGCGGGCTTTCACCGGTGGTGGTTGTTACCGGCGCAAATGCAGAACCCGTGGAAGCGGCTGTTTCCGATTTACCGGTAATCCTCGCCCGTAATGCCGATTGGCAGAATGGCCAGAGTTCCTCCATTCGAACCGGGTTGCAGTCTTTGCGCCATCCCGATTTGCAACACACCTCCCCTGAATTTTTCGAATATGACGGAGGCCATGAGCAGGTCGGTGCAGCCATTTTTCTATTGGCCGACCAGCCGCAGGTCACATCAACCGTGTTACAGGCTCTGACCGAAAAACACGCCCAAACACTTGCCCCAATCCTCGCACCGTTGGTCGCCGATCGACGCGCCAATCCGGTCTTGTTTGATCAGGCCACTTTCTCCGATCTGAAGTCCCTTACCGGCGATGTCGGCGGGCGGGCCATTTTCAGTAAATATCAGGCGGCTTACCTGCCCTGGCATGATGAGAGTCTGTTAATGGATGTCGATACGCCTGAAGATTTGGAGCGGTTAAGGAAGTGGCAATAATGGCCAGAGGGATCAATGCCATCCTGCTAGCCGCCGGGGAATCCCGGCGCATGGGCCAGCCCAAGATGCTTCTGCCATGGGGAGAGACGACCGTCCTTGGCCAGGTGGTCCATATGTTTTCGGCAGGTTTATCAGAAAAAACGCAAGGGCCGGTCCTTCCGGATTTTGAAATCCTGGTAGTGACCGGGGGAGCACGCCCCCTTGTGGAGGCAGAGCTAGCGCGGCTGGCAGGAAGCTATCCGCTCCGGATCGTCTACAACTCTAATTATGCGCTCGGCGGCATGGTCAGTTCCATCCAGGCCGGGCTGTCGGCGCTCGGGCCGGAAACGCACGCCGCACTGATCGGTCTGGGTGATCAACCTCAGGTTCGGGCAGAGACGGTGAGAAAAATCTGTACTGTCTTTACCCAAACAGGATCACCCTTGATCATCCCCAGCTTCCAGAACCACCGCGGTCATCCCTGGCTGGCTGGTAGGCAATTATGGCAAGAAATCCTGGCGCTGCCATCATCCACCAGCTCACGTCAGTTCCTGGATGCACACGCCGGGCAAATCGAGTACGTTGCAGCAGGCGGGAGCATTCTCCAGGACCTGGACACGCCCGAAGATTACCACCGCCAAAGACCATAGTGCAATGGAAACATGGTTTTCAAAGGTAGGGGTTCGGGGAATGGGCGGAAATCAGGATGCCATAGTCCCAAGGCTTAACGACTTTGTGAAGCCCATTTATAAGAAATTACTGCCCTTGCTATTTCAACCATCTTGTGCTATTTTTGAATTCAATGAACATGGATATCTCTGACGGAAAAAAAACCATTATCGTGGTGGAAGATGAACAAGATGCCGCTGAGATGTTTGCGGAAATGATGCGTGTTAATGGGTTCCATGTTTTGAAAGCAACCGGCAGCAAACTTGCCATGCGCATGATCGACGATTGTATCCCTGCGGCAGTCATCCTGGATATTATGATGCCGGATATCTCCGGTCTGGAAGTACTACGGCATATCCAGCAGAAACCTGTTTTGGCCGGCATCCCGGTCATTGTGGTATCAGCCAAAAGCCTGCCGGTAGATATTAAAACCGGGCTGGAAGCCGGGGCAGCCATCTATCTGACCAAACCGGTTAACTATCTCGACCTGAAACGAGCGGTAGACAAGGTGCTTGGCGCATGATGTTGCGCTCATTTATCGCCATAGAAACTCCGGTCGAGATCCAGAATGCCATCGCGCAGACGGCCGCCCCCTTAAAGAATTTATTGCCAAAATCGCTGGTCCGCTGGGTGCCTCCGCAAAATGCCCATTTAACCCTTAAGTTTTTGGGGGATATCTCGCCTGCCAACCTGGAACGGCTGGCCGAGGTACTTAAAGCGGAAGCTGCTTCCCACGATGTGTTCTCGATATCCATCGGTGGACTCGGAGCATTTCCGAACCAACGGCGGGCGCGCGTGATATGGATGGGCCTGGAGGCCCCCCCGGCTCTTGCGGCGCTCCAGCACGGGGTGGAGGCGGCTGCCGCAAAACTGGGTTATCCCCTGGAGGAGCGCCCATTTTCTCCACACCTGACAATTGGACGTGTAGCACAGACCGCATCGGTTTCTGATTTACAACTCATCCGTAGTGCCCTTGAATCTACGAAAGTTGGTATACTTGGTACAATTCGGGTGCAGGCAATCCACATCTTCAAAAGCCTTCTGCAACCCGCTGGACCGGTGTATACGCTTTTATATACCCTGTCGATGAAATCGACCTAGCGCCAGTTTTGCCGGCGCCAAATTTCCTAAAGAGGTGAAATCTGGATACATTGGAACTCGCACATACCATAATCGATGCATTGGAGGACAAAAAAGCCGAAGATATCCTCCTGCTGGATATAAAAGAAAACGCTACCTTCACAGACTATTTCATTATATGTACTGCCACCAGCAACCGCATGTTGAATGCCCTGGCCGACGGGGTGGTTGAAAAAACCAGGGTGGACCACAAACGAAAAGGCCGCATCGAAGGCAAACCCGAGGCCGGCTGGCTGGTAGTGGATTACGGGGATATCGTGGTTCATCTTTTCGATGAGGATTTACGACGGTACTATAAACTGGAAGAATTATGGAAAGACGGGAAAGTATTATTGAGAGTACAATGAACACACTGGCTGGTGCAAACATGGATATCGACCTGGTTACGCCTGCCGGCCAGATATCCTGGTCCCAAGAAAAGTGCCCATGGAATGCCCGGGAAGGCAGTGACCCGCACCATTGTGCCGTAAAAAATATATCCATCTGTCAATATTTCTGTGGGGTTGAATATCCGGATACCTTGTTGTGCTGCTTTCCGGATGAAAACCCTTACCGGGCGATATCATAAAAAAAGTCCCGCAGGCCAATATCCTGCGGGACTTTTTTTATGATACCAGAGACGCAATTAGAGTGTGAGCGGCTTCGCCGCTCACACTCTAATTGCAAACTCCTCCTGAATTTTCAGAAAGGCTTTCGATATCACTGGCCATTTTTCAAGCTATTGGCAGTATCAATCGCCTTGAGATCAAAATATGCCGTCATGATATCCCGTACTGTTCCTGCAACTACTCTTCCGCCTTCGCCGGCATTGTACATGAAGACCAGCACAACTATTTCCGGGTTGTCGTAGGGTGCGTAAGCAACCGTCCAACCATGCGAAGGCCAGTTACCGCGCGTACATTGGTTTTTTGCCATGGCCACATCATCACAGAACTCGGCCGTGCCAGTTTTCCCGGCGACTGCAATGGGGTAATTCTTGAAGGAATAAGTATAGTCGAGCGTACCGTTTGGATCAGCTACCGCCAGGCGCATACCTGCCTGTACATTAGTAAGCGCATATTGCGAGACCGTCTTCATATTTCCTGTCGCAGTGCAATCGCCATTCGAGCAGGTAAAGTCTTTGATGATGGGGTCCGTTTTCATATCCCAACGCACGCGCGGCTGGAAAGGCTGGATGATATTCCCCGCGCTATCCTCAATATCATGGATAATGGTCGGTTGCATCTGCACGCCGTCGTTGGCGATCGTCGCAGCAGATAACGCCACCTGCAACGGGGTTGCCACCACATATCCCTGACCAACCGTGGCAAGGTATGTATCGCCGGTGGACCAGTTCTCGCCCTGGTAGATCCGTTTCCAGGTGGGGTCAGGTACAAGACCGGCTGCTTCACCGGGCAGCTCGATACCGGTTGGCTGGTTGTAGCCCAAAGCCTGGGCGTATTGCTGAATACGCCACATATCCAACCCTTCTGGAACCTCGCCGGGATAGCCTCCGCCTACTTTATAAAAGCACACGTCGCTCGAGCGCGCGATGCACTCCAGGAAGGGAATTTTTCCCAGGCCGGTTGTCTCACCGTAAAAAGTGTAGGTCCAGTCGTAATAATATTCGATGGTGCCGGGGTCGGTGGGAGAGAAGGTATCCTTCAGACCGATCATGGCGGGTGCGTCGATCAGCATGCCTGGAGTAACAATACCTTCATTCAAGGCTCCCAAGGCCGTGGATAATTTAAAAGTGGAACCAGGCGCATATTCGGTCGATATGGCGTAATTGAGCAGGGGATGGGTGGGATCTTCTGCCAACTGGTTGTAATAGTATGAAGGAATGATGCGCGCAAACCGGTTATTCTCATAGGTTGGATACTGCACCATCGCCAGGATTTCGCCCGTTTTGGGATTCATGGCGATCGCATCCCCACTGGAAATACGATAGTATCCATAATAGTTATTATTCCAATAATCAATATCCCGTTTCAGGATTGAGGCAGCTGCCTGCTGGAGCCGGGTATCAATCGTCAGAACAACATTATTCCCGGGGATCGGATCGACCGGCGGCTTCAAATTTCCCAGTACCTGCCCGGCTACATCCACTTCGACAGTGCGCTGACCGGGTGTGCCCATCAGAGTGCTGTTGAGCGTTAATTCCACGCCGGCGTACCCGACTTTGTCACGGTTGGGTAAGAAATTCTGGGCGCGGTAGAATTGTTCCTCAGATGCCGGGATTGGCCCCAAAAAGCCGATCACATCGGCCGTCAATGAACCGGTTGGATAATCACGCACTGGTTGGATATCCACACCCACACCCGGCCAATCTGCGGCGTGTTCCTGAACAACCATGGAGGTTTTTTCATCAACATTGCACTGGATGTCGACCGGGTCATATGGAGCGTTTGAAAGGCCAAGTTCTACAAACTGGGTGATGCCGGGGCCAGGGACACAGGGGGCGATTAATTTCGCATCGTCCACCGTCCCATGGTTGACCGGTACACCCGTCAAGGCAGACAGTTCACGGTAAATCCGCTGGACATCGCCATCATCATCCGGCAGATAAGCAGGCGTGATGGTAATGTTGTACGAAGCCATATTGCGCGCCAGGATGTTCCCATTCCGATCATAAATGATCCCGCGCGAAGGTGCTACGCTGATATCTTGCGTGTGGTTGCTGCTGGTCTGAATGATATATTTTGTGCCTTGAAGGATTTGCAGAGTAAACAGACGCACAGCAAAGATGACAACCACCACCGCAAGCAGTATATAAACGATCAGGTAGCGCCAGTTCTGCAGGGGACGTGGATGCGTAGAAGTAGTCATGCCAATACGTCCTCTGGGTAAAGCCACTTTGCCAGATCACGAATAAGGCTGTGAACCGGTATAGCAAGCAGCAGATTAAGAAGAACGGTCGGCAGGATGATTTGAGAAAATACATCACTAAAGCTAAGTGGGACTTCTAAAATTGTCCGTTGAACAAAAGTGAGCATAAGCAACTCCAGAGTACCAATAAATGTGACGGCAAACATCGCCAGAAGAGGTGCCTGCCAGATACGATGAACCATTAATCGCGCCATCCCCACCACAGAGAGATACCCAATTAAATAAATATACCACGGAACGCCCGACACCAACCCGGCCAGTAAACTGGCCACCAGACCCCAGATCCAGGCTGCACGGACGCGCTCTTGCAATCCCCAGGCCGCCACCACCAGTAACAACAGATCTACATTCCCGCTCAGCAGCATGATGCGGCTTGCAATGGAGATCTGCAGCATCATCACCAATCCCAAAACAGGAATTGCGCTCAGAATGGCACGACGCATTTTACGGACCTGGCGTCCCGATCAGTGGCGAAATATTCACAGGGCTGAAGTTGGTTATGACAAGTACAAACTGCAAGCGGGTGAAATCTACATTCGGCTGGATGGCCGCCTGCTGGAACAGTTCCGATTGCAGTTTTCGGATACTGACCACCTGCCCCACCAGGAGATTGGGCGGATAAGTGCCTCCCAGTCCGGAGGTCAGCACCACGTCGCCTGTCTGAATGACAGCATCCTGCGATATCATGTTCAGCGACAGTTCACCGGTGATTGAACCTTGCAGCATTGCCTCTGTATTGGAGGCTTGTAATCGTACATCCACTGCCGAGGCGGCATCGGTTACTAATTGTACGCGTGCTGCTTCCGCTATCACAGCATCCACCCGGCCAACCAGGCCTTTTTCAGTAACCACCGGCATTCCCGGCAGGACGCCTTCGTTTGAGCCTACGTTAATAATTACATAGCGAAGGAACGGGCTTGGGTCTCGCCCGATCACGGAACCGGCTTTATAGGTGTATTCAGGGTTGGCGCGCGCAAAATCCACCAGGGCAGAAAGGACATTCGTCTCAGTTACCTGTTGCTGGAGGTCAATCACCTGTGTTTGCAGGCGAGCCACTTCCGCCTGCAATTCGGTATTGCTCTGTTGCAGTGAGGCCACATTGCGTGGCACCGTTAGAAAGTCCACTACTGCCATATAACGGTCGGAAACCCAGGTCTGGGCATCCACGGTGATACGGCTGAACCAGTTGGTGACCGGGCTGAAATATCCTCCCAGGGCCAATGTGACCAGGCCAACCACCACCAATATGATTACAATTGTTTGCAATGAACGAGGGAAACTGGATTTCATAGGCTACTGGCAAAACCGCGCCGGAAAGACGCGGCCACGCGATTAGGAATGACGCGTGCTGCCGCGCTCGAGTCCGACCAGGAGGCGGCTATATGTTTTGAAATCGTCGAGCACTATTCCGGTTCCGCGCACCACACATGTGAGCGGATCTTCAGCGACGAAAACACGCAAATTTAGCTCATCAGAGAGGCGGTCGGCCAGCCCATGTAACAATGCTCCACCGCCTGCAAGGCAAATACCGTTATCCATCAAGTCAGCCACAATTTCCGGTGGCACTTCATCCAATGCATCTTTGATTGTATCAATAATGACTGATACCGACTGTGAGAGCGCTTCGCGCACTTCTATAGAGGAAATTTCGATGGATTCCGGCAGGCCCGTAATCAGGTTTCTTCCGCGCACCTCAGCCATCTTCTCAACCGGCAAAGGAAACGCCGAACCGATATTCCATTTTACTTGCTCGGCGATTCGTTCACCAACCAGGACATTATATTTGGTACGAACGTATTGAACGATATCCTGGTCCATTTCATCGCCTGCCACTCGTAGAGACCTGGACACAACAACTCCCCCCATGGACAAGACCGCCACCTCAGTCGTACCACCACCGATATCCACGATCATGGAACCACGTATTTGCTTAACCGGTAAGCCGGCTCCCAATGCCGCAGCAGTCGGTTCTTCTATAAGATAGGTCTCACGCGCACCGGCTGACATGGAGGCATCGTAAACAGCCCGTTTTTCAACCTCGGTCACCCCGGAGGGAATGCCTATCACCACGCGCGGGCGCGGCAAAGGCACCACACTTTGTTCATGTACTTTACCAATAAAATACTCCAGCATAGCCTCCGTAATCTCAAATTCGGAGATGACACCATCTCGAACAGGACGTACAGCAATCACGTTGCCTGAAGTTCGACCAACCATTTCCTTGGCATCCAGACCAATGGCCAGAGGTTGGCGTGTACGCTTATCTATAGCCACCCAGGAAGGCTCATTGATTACAATGCCTTTTCCTCGGACATGAACAAGTGTGTTTGCGGTACCCAGATCGATGCCGATATCCAGGGAAAAAAGGCCCAAAAGCCAATTTAGTGGGTTGAAAGCCAAAGTGCATTGCTCCTCAGGGAAATTTCCAGCTTTTTTATTATACCATGAGGCTTAAAAACGGCGATTCTGATGATAAAGTCTCTCTAAGAATCGCTTGTAAAATGTTGATCTACAGACTGACCCAAAAATTCGCCCTTATTCAACCCGTTTCAATGCCAGCATGGTCAGATCGTCCGCAGCCGGTAGAGGATCCATGAACTTGTTCACCGAAGCTTCCAGCGCATCCAGTACCTGCCGGACCGAAGATGTCCCTGCCAGCTTCAATGCCTGCTGCAGGCGCTCTTCGCCAAACATTTCATCCTCCGGCGAGAAGGCTTCCGTCAAACCATCGGTGTACAAGAAAAGCAGGTCATCGTGACCAAGCGTGATGGTTCGTTGACCCATCGGTAAATCATCGATAATACCCAGAGCCGGTCCAGTCCGGTGTAGAAACTCAAACGTCTTGCCCACAGCTCTCATCCAGACAGGCGGGTTATGCCCAGCATTGGCGAAGGTAAATTCCCCATTTTCTATGGAAAGAACGCCGTACACTGCAGTCACAAACATGCTCTCACGATTATCGGGAATGATCAACGCATTTACCCGCTGCAAAGCCTCTGCCGGTGAGGGAGTGTTGTAGATAACAGCCCGAATCAGGGTTCGGGTGAGTGCCATGAAAAGAGCCGCCGGCATGCCTTTATCGGAAACGTCTGCAATCAGCAAGCCCAGCCGCCCACCCGGCAGTTCAATTACATCGTAAAAATCTCCGCCCACCTGGCGGGCCGTTAACCAGGTGGCAGCCAGGTCCCAGCCAGAAATTTTCGGCAAGTGCTCTGGCAGGAAGGTTTTTTGGATCTGGCGGGCCAGCTCCACCTCATGTTCCAGGCGTTCGCGCACTACCGTTTCGAGTTGAAGGTGCTCATTCTGGATGCTCAATACCACCTGCTGTGCAATACTGGTGACGATCTCCACTCGTTTCGAGCGGAACCGGCGGTCCTGCGCTTCTTCTTCCACCAGCATGACACCGTAAAAATCGTTTCGGATGACCAGGGGGAAACCAATCAGTAAGTGTTCGCCGGTCTGCAAGGCATAGAAGGTCTCCTGCTCGGTGTTGGCCAGGAGAGGATCCAGCCAATCTACAGGAACGGCGCTTGCCAGCAGGCCAACCACCATTCGGGCGCGTTCATGCACAGCCTCCAGCATAAGAAAGTCACCCTTCAGGAAATTTCTCCCTATCAAGACTGCTTGGGCTTCTTCTGAGAATCCATATGCATGAGCCGGGCGGAAGTGTCCATCCTCCCAAAGGTAAATTGCACATGCTTTTACGCCCACCAATATGGGTGTGATGCGGACGACACTGCCAATTGTCTCATCCAGACTCTTCGAGTTGGCAACTGCCTGGGCGATTTGCAAGAGTGCCGCCGAGGCATAGGCCTGCTCCTGCGCAGCATCGTACAGCCGGGCGTTTTCGATAGCTACCGAGGCGTAATTTGCGAAAGTGGAGGTTATCGCCTGGGCCTCGTGTCCATACCGTCCGGGGGCGTGGTGGGTCAGGGTCAGTACTCCCAGAGGGCGGTCACCCGCACGTAGCGCAGCAGCGATGGAAGAATAGTCGGCAGAGAAACCGCGCGCCGCACCTGTCGGCCCGATTGGATCTTCCGGCTTGCGAATAACTGGTTGTTCTGAATCGAGGGCGGCAGCTAGAAAACCATAGGACTCTGGCCATCGATGGAGCGCATCGTCCACATCTGGCCTCTCGGCCCCCCGAATATGAGCCAGGTAGAGCTGCTCGTTATCCAGCAGCCAGATGGCTGCTACATCGCATGGCAGATCATGCTCCAATTCGCCCAAGATGCTATCCAAAACATCATCCACGCCAATTTCTGCCGAGATGGAACCAGCAACGTCGCGCAGGCTGTCAGCCACCTGCCGCCTCCAGCGTTCGGTCTGGTAAAGGTCGGCATTGTGGATGGCCGATGCGACGCTATCGGCCAGAGCTTCACATAAAAAATGATCCTCCTCGGAAAAAGCATCAATGCGGTCACTCTGCAGATCAAGTACTCCCTCAACATGGTTGTTAAAAACCAGCGGGATGGTCAGTTCAGAGCGGGTATCTTCAGGCGGAAATGGAGAGGGTCTGTAACGCGCTTCCTTGGTCACATCATTGGCCAGGATGGTCCGCCCTTCGCGCGCCACCCAGGAAATAATCCCTTCTTCGTTATCCAGGCTGATCACAAAGCCTTTGAGCGAAGCGCTGCGGGCGCCACTGCCTGCTTCATAAATGATTTGCCGCCGGTTAGGATGTACGGTAAAAAGGTGCACATACGGGAAACCCAGCCGTTCCTGAATGAGTGCCGCCACCTTTTTTAGCAACTCATCCAGGTCGAGTATGGAGGTTATATCATTACTTACCTCGGCCACCATCTCCAGGTGTTCAGCACGCGTATGCAGTTCGCCATACAGTCGCACACCATTGATTGCAATCGCAATTGTATCGACTAAAGCCCGTAATACCAGCAGATCGTTCGGGTGAAATGCCCCCAACCGGTCGGATTGTACATCCAGCACACCCAGAATCTGGCCCTCAATCTTTAAGGGTAATACCGCTTCCGATTGAGTCTCCGCCAACACGGCCAGGAACCGGTAACGCGGCTCGATGTGTACATCATTTGTTACAGCCTCTTCACCCGTGCGGGCCACCGAACCGATCAGACCTTCGCCCATACGAACTCTGAGCGGTTTACCACGGCCCCGTGCCTGCCCGGCGCTGGAGCGGAAACTTAAATATTCATGGTCAGGCTCATGCGTAAAAATGGCTACATAATAATAATTAAAAGTGCGTTGGATCAGTTTGGTCACCCGTCTGGTCAGCTCATCCAGATCGAGTACATTGGCAATCTGGGCACTCACCCGGCGGACAAGGGTCAATTGCTCAATTCGCCACTGTTCCACAGTATGACGATGCGCTGCCACCAGCGCCAGCGACACATGCCCCACCAGGCCTTCCAGGATTCCAATTTCTTTTCTTCTAAAAGGTCTGGCAGGCCTTGCCACCTGAAGTGCACCCAGACTGACACCCCCATTTTTAAATGGGAAGGCCAATGTTATCCTTTGGCCCTTCGAAGCATATGGGATTCCGGTTGTAAATGCTTCGAGCATCGGACCTTCGGGTGGTTTTGCAGGAAATAAAGAGGTTTGGTTCAAACCGGGCAGCCGGAACAGGCCTTCATCCAGCCATACCTCTACCTGGCAGTCCAACAGATGGCTGACTGTTTCCCTGATCAGATCGCGCCGCGCCGCAAGCGCCTCCTGCTGCATCAGTTGCTCGCCCAACTGGATAATCTGCCTCCACGTGGCATCCTGGGAAATGAGTCGGGAGTCTGTATTCCCCCTTTTTCGACGTTTTAACATTGTCAAAACGTTGCCCGCTTCCCCCAATGGCTCAAAGTGGACATCATCCATCAATTGCTTCATCAAAAATACGCCCAATCCACCCACCGCCCGGTTATCAATATCTGCATTCAAGTCAGGTGTGACTACCGTGGATGGGTCAAATGGCTTCCCATGGTCGCGGATTACAAAAGTCAGGCAAACTTCATTGGATTCGCAGGTACATTCAATATCCCCCCGATTTTCTCCCTGGTAAGCATGTTCTATGATGTTGGTACAGGCCTCATCGACAGAAAGCTCAACGGCATAAGTCTCGGAATCATCCATACCTGCATCGCGGGCTGCCTGAATGGCAAACTCACGGATGGAATCCAACTGGTCAAACTTGGCAGGAAAAATCGCCGTTCGCATTGGAATAACGAGGCCGCCTCATGGCCTAATAGTCGAGGCGGCCCAAGCGGTCAGAATATGCTTTTTTTCTGGTTAGAAACCGCCTACTGCCGCCGTAATATCATCAAACATTCTGAAAAGCGGAGTAAACCCGGTCAATTCCAGGGCATCTAAAATTTTCTTGGGAACCCTGGCCAGCACAATCTCGCCACGATTGTAGCGCTTGCAATTGCGCTGCCCGATCAGCAAAGCCCGGAAACCCGCGCTGGACATATATTCCAATTCGCCCAGGTCGAGGACAATTTTGAATTGACCATTGTCATTGAGCGACTCAATGGCTTTGGTCAGGTCGGGGGCGGTATAACTGTCTACTTTGCCCTGAATGCTGAGCAAGTCACAATGTTTATACTGTTTTACGGTGATTTCCATATGGCCTCCATTCCAGGTTGGTGGTTGGAAATTATATCATGAGGTTATAGACCCGCATTGAAGATTTCGGTAATATCATCATGCGCGCCGATCGCCTGCCCATCAAACTCCACCCAGACATGCGCAAGCATCCTGTTCAAATCATACAGCACAGTAATCCCATTCATTTCGTAAATAACCGACTGATTTCACATCAGATGTCATTTGGTTTTACGAGAAGGATGTTACAAGAATTCCAATTCATTCCTCCATTTGACTTTTTTCCCGGAACCCGTAAGCCTTTCTTACGTTTTACGTTTCTCTTCTTCCTTCTTTTCCTCTTTTCCCTGGTGATTACCCACAAGTTGGTGAAGAGATAAAAGCTCTGCTTGAACGTGGTAAAAGTAAGTGAGCCATCACAAACTTCACGAGGAAGCAGAGCCGCCATGAATATAGCACTTGAGAGTAT
>Ga0182027_10001675_pt1 | contig 36690 bp, 27 predicted proteins | sample 712E1DmetaG_FD_121300 | JGI IMG/M metagenome (GOLD analysis project Ga0182027, IMG submission 121300) | Permafrost microbial communities from Stordalen Mire, Sweden - 712E1D metaG (Illumina Assembly) | ecosystem: Environmental > Terrestrial > Soil > Wetlands > Permafrost | place: Sweden...
GAACAACCGTTTCAACTGTGCCTTGAGGAGCGCCGTCATGAGTTTGGGCGGAGAATAGAGACTAATACCTGCGATATCTTTCACCCGCGAGAAGCGTAGTAATTCTTCTGACTCGCGGGAAATAACTTTGACTTTGACCTTCTTATCTAGGCAGACGCGGACAAGGTCGGAGAACCCATCGACGACAGGTTTCACCAGCGGGACAAGCACACGCTCTATTCCCTTCTCATCGATGGCCGCTCCGATCTGGTCCAGGCTGTAACAAGGCAAGATCTTTTGCTTGTGACCCCTATGAAGGGATGCGCTTTGAGCGAAGTCACGCTGAAGAGGGCAAGAGCTGAGGTCGCACGTCATTTGGTGGCTCGAAGGGCAAGCAAATGCACAAACGTTGTAGCCGAGCTCCGGAAACGTTGTGAATCGGATCGGCAGACTTCCCATAGAACCATTCCAGTTAACAATCATGGTATTGTGCCGGCCGTACCCTTTTTTCAGCAGAGATAAATTGGCCATGTTGATTACCGTTCTTCCAGCGACGAAGAAGACTGGAATCAGGGACAGAAAGAGCGCCATGAATCGGGGGGGAAAATCTCTGCCCAGCGCGAGATACATGCCGAATACAATTGCAAAAGCCGAGTAAATGTAAGCGTGGCTCGCCTCGCGGTACTGTTCGGAGAATGGCACGCGGTAAGCGGAGCGATAAAGTCCGTAGAGGAGAGCGGTTGCGATAGTTATGACACAAGAAACAAGAACAATTACCGTCGCCCCGGAGATGGTCATTAATGGGACAGTCACAAGTATCTGACGGATGGCGTACGCCGCTACACCGGCCATCAGGATGGCAACGCTATCAACGGCGATATTGACCAGGATGTAGAATGGGCGCCAATTCCGTTGAAGGAGAGACCGCTTTTGCATTTTGGCAGCACGCTGATACATGCCTTCTCGGACGCCTAGGTAGGTGTGTTCAAACACAGGTCCAGTTCAGGATAGTTCGTTGCCGCAAAATCGCTGGTCACTGCATAACGTGAAACCATTCGTTGGGTTCCTGGATAAGGCTTCAGAGGGTCTCAAATCAGAAAAGGACAGGCATCCCTAAGCGATGAAGCAAAGACAAATACCCACGAAGCTAGAAGTAGTGGCGAGACTAGCGATCCCATGCCATCAAACATTAATATACGGGCTCACGGGACACTTTGCTTGACAAGCGTCACCAATCCAACAAGCGGTGTTGATCCTGCTTCATGTCACAAGTCTTGCGGTTCAGGCGTGACCGGAACCTTGCACGCAAAAATGAACAAGCACTCGCAAATGATAATAGCGCAAATACACCCTTGTATAAAGATATATCGACAAATGTTTCCCCCTGCAGAATTACGATCAACCGGTTTTCATATAGTGATTGCCCCGATATCAATCTGCTTGTGGGGGTCAAACAACAAGGGAATGCAGACACAGAACAGTTCATGCGGACGTTCAACGAAGAAGTTGTTTGGCCGGATGAGTTGAGTCGCTAGAAGAAGTCACGCGTCAGTCGACGCCTCTTGCAGTTTCACAATCAGGACTATCCACACACTCAACGCTTTGAGGTCACGGCCGATTAGGTTTTGAACATTCACTGAATCAGACAGTAGCTGCTGCCTGAGTCAGCTGCTCAAGTTTCGGCAACAAACAATGTCTTGACTTTTTGAATGGTATCACGTTTCTTTGGGCATCGCAAATGATTGCGATTCACGAGATTCGAGTCGGTATTCTCGTTGGCAGTTTCCTAAGTCTATATATCGCGCCCCGAAATCTCTGTTTTCTCCCTCAATTGCCCAGTTACTTTGGCACAAGATGTGATCCATATCATCAAAACACTCTTATCCAATTAAGAAATTACAAATGCTACACTCCACCTCGACCTCGCCAAATGATGATATGAGTGAGAATCACTTGGCTTCTCGGTAATAATTACATATTGGTGAGAAAATGTCTGGCGTAAGACTACTTCATTCTATTTCTTCTGTGGGATCATTTGCCCTACTTCTCTCGTTACTGGCAAGTCAAATTTCTGCATCCCAAACCACCTATTACGTGGACGCAACTAAGGGATCGGATATCAACGCGGGTGTATCGTCAACTGTTCCATGGAAGACAATTTCGAAAGTAAACTCCAGCTCATTAAAGCCTGGAGACCATGTGCTCTTTATGAGAGGGCAGACATGGCGTGAGGAACTTCTTCCCCCCAATTCGGGAAGCGTAGGAAGTCCCATTACATTTGCTTCCTATAGTATTGGGGCGTTACCGATCATAAGTGGTGCCGATCTGGTTTCCACGTGGACGGATAATAGCGGAAATATTGCTAACACCTGGAAGGCCAGACTCACAACTGAGCCGCATCAAGTCTTTTTCGATAACACTCGGGGTACTTCTGTTGCGTCGATCGCCGCCTGCAACGGTCCGGGAAAGTGGCATTGGGCGGCAGATGTACTCTATGCATATGCGACAACCAATCCAACTAATACCTACGCGTCGCCGGGAGTCGAAGCATCAGTCCGGGATGGCGCTTATAACACTTATACAAGGAACCACATCACGATCAAGAACATTGAATTTACCAAAGGGAACGGCAACACCACGGGCACCGTCTACATAGGCACGAACAATATAGCGCTGACTAGTGTAATTGTCTCCGACGGTGCCGGCAACGGTATCTTCACCACTACTGGTGATAGCGCGGTAGTGATCACCGGATGCGACCTTCACAATAATCTCCACCAGGGAGTTGCAGGGTGGCATGGGATAGCCAGCAGTGGACATGAAAACTATCTCCAGAATAGTGTCATCCATGACAATCTTATGCACGGAATCGAGTTTACCGACAACTACTGGATCATTCAATCGGACACTGTATATAACAATGGGAACAGCGGTGAGGGGTGGGAAGGTATTGAGCTCTACTCGAACACGGCTAACGGGTGGGCACGGCACAACATCATTCGATATAACACGGTCTACGGACAGAAAGGCACCCCGGGGGATGGAACGGGGATTCAATGTGACAATAACGCAGACTCCAACAATGTCTACTACAATCTATGTTATGGGAATGATGGGTCGGGGTTTGCGGACCAAGCATCCAACTTTAACAATTTTTACAATAATACTGCCTATGGTAATTGCCGGGCCAGCGGTCCCGGAGGAAGCGAGTGGGCTATCATAGCAACCGGAACCGATCACGTAGTTCTTAAAAACAATATCGGCTACTGCACAAACAATGCCCATGCTATTTATGTGTCCTCCGATGCTTGCAATCAAGTAGGCCTTAACATCACCAACAACATGTGGTATGCCCCGAACTCGTCCTGTTTCTATTCTTGGGGCGGCACTGTAGGGAACAGTCTCAGCACGTGGAATGCCCTTACGGGTGTTGGAACAGACTTGAACTCCGACCCTCTTTTCGTAAACCCCACGTCCCACATCTTCGCGATTCAGTCCACTTCACCAGCAATTGACAAGGGAATGGGCGTTGGTCTAAAGGTCGACTATGTGGGATACCCGATCACTCCTAGCCTAGGCCTGCCCGATATTGGAGCATACGAATATCAAGGATCCCCACCGGCATCGTCTTTTCCCGTCGGGTCCCTCACCGCAAGCCCTGATAGTCTTTTCACGGGCGGATTAGGGACCCTGATCTGGACGGACAGTAATGCCACGTCTGCATCAATTGACAACGGAGTGGGTTCGGTATCAATTAACGGCGGCAAGAAGTCGGTGACCACTGATACGAGCGTAACATTCATCTTGACCTTGACCAACAGCTCAGGAAGCCGTAAGTACAAAGCGACCATCACTGTCATGCCCCTTATAACAGAGATGGCATCCAGTCGAAATCCAGCGACGTTTTCATTGGGCCAGAATTATCCCAATCCGTTCAACCCGAGCACAGCAATGCGCTACGAGGTTCCCAGCACATCACACGTAACCTTGACCGTGTTTGATATGCTTGGACGGGAAGTGTCCGTGCTGGTGAACGACAGAAGAGAGGCAGGGGTTTACCAGGTTAAGTTTGATGGTTCGAATCTTGCGAGCGGCATGTATTTCTACAGACTACGGGCAGGAAGCTTTGTAGCGACGAAGAGGTTATTGCTCTTGCGATGAGCGTCCTCCTCAGCATAAGTGTTGTGGAACAAGGCGCCCTAAGGTACAGATGTACCGCTTTGTTTTCTAGCCCCTCCATTCAGGTGGAAAGACTGTACACATCACTAGAAGATAACGCCCCGTCCACATCTGAAATCAGGAGATACTATCGCAGCATGAGCAATTTCTTCGTCTGCAAGAAACTTCCTGCTTGAATCCTGTAGAAATACATTCCGCTCGCAAATCCCGAGCCATTGAATTTCACTTCGTGATAGCCGGCATCTTGTTCGACGTTCAGTGGAGTGTCCACAATTTGGCCGAGAGTGTTGAAAATGGTCAGCTTCACCCATGAGCGATGCGGGAGACCATATTGTATCGTGGTCGTTGGGTTGAACGGGTTGGGGTAGTTTTGATCGAGCGAAAAACTGGTTGGAATTAGCACCTTCGTAACCTTTACTCCAGTCCTTACAGTACGCATCGTGTCTGGGAAATTGAGCCATTTGAGAATACCCTGCACGACAAATTCGATCCCAAGAGCAGAGAGATGGACGTTCCCATTGTCACTGTAGTATCCTGCCTCGAATGCGGATGCCCATTCACCGAAATATTTGCGTTCGTCCCAATAGGAGAACGAATGCTCGCCGGCAATTGCTGTCAGGCTATCACGATACTGCGTGATAAATCCGTTGAAAGTTTCATCCTCCTTCCCGCTCCCGTTTCCCTTCCCATGATGAGTGATGAGGACAACCCTGGAAGTGTCAATAGCCTCCAGAGTATCCACGAGCACAGTCATGTCGGAAGCATAATTGGCTACCGACGTTCTGCCGCCCGCGTCATTAAAGCCCTCCCACACGGTCGTGACCGCCGGCTTCACAGTACCGTAGAATTCTCTCAAAAATGGTGTCAACGGCAAGTTGGGATAGTTACCTCCCCACTGATGCGCTGTAGAGCCGCCCGTAGCGAGCCAATACGGAACAATTCCCCAGCGTGTAGAGTTATAGGTCTCAATCCCGTAGATCGTAACCGAATCTGTTGCGAGCGAATCGATCTTGATCGTGTGTGCCGTGGCAGGATTTAGGCCGGAGATCTTTACGGAACCGAGACTTGTGGTTGATCCAACAGTCACCAGAGTCCCTACGCCACCATCGACGTGATATTTGAAGTTCCCACTTCCTGATCTGTTCAGGTACCAGATTCGGGCAACGTCATACGAGAATTGAGGCGCAGGAGAATACAACAGTGTGTCCCCCGTCCATCCTCGCAGAGAGAAACCTGAGATGCCCCACCTGGTCTGGTCGGTCGACTGAAGTGCATAGACCACCCATGTGCTCGTCCTCTGTAATCCGTTACATGTTGCCGGATAACCTCCATACCCCAGAGTGCCCGCGAAATTGTCAAGACCTAAACCACCGTTCCCATATTTCAACTGTACCGCACTTATAAAAGCACTTTCGGTGCTTGCGGTGACGGAGTTGCCGATGAACGCGACAGGAACGACCCCAGTATCTCTGCCAGCAGGCGGCCAATTGGGGGCAGCATAGAACTTAGTCGCAGATTGAGGTACAAGCCTCACAGCCGCATAAACCCAATCTGTTGCCGGACTCACGGACCATGTCATCGAAGTAGCTGGGTGGTATCTGTAACTGGCAAACCCCGACCAAAGGCTCGGCGTTTGGTTGAGTATCTGTGTTTGGGATACGCCGGGAGTGTAGGTCGAACTATGGAATCCTCCACCGACATCGACAATACATTCACCAGGATAAGCCGTGACAAATGAGGTCGCCGACACACCGTTCTTGGTTACGAAGTTCCAGTCGAGAAGAGGTCCCGCAATGTCCACATTCTCCCACGATGAAGCTACAAACCCAGCCCATACCGCGCTAGTCGTGGTTATCTGAACCCGGTGTCTGCCGGTCGCCGGATTTACCAAGTACCACATCTCTATTCGATTGCCAGCATAATACATGCTTTGTTTTGCCTTTCTGGTCATACTCACGCCATTCCAAGTCATGCTCGTTATGGAATCCGCAATTGCGCCATTATCCTGATATGCAACAAGAAGGAAATTTGCTCTAGGGCCGATCGAATCAGTGACCCCAAAACTCGCCAGATTGACGACCGAGGTGTCAGTTTTGACATCAAAGGCAACTGGCGGATAAGCGAGGGTCACAGTCTTCTTCCCCATCAAGACAAAACGCGTTGTAGTTGGCCTGTGCTGAGCTTGAAGAATTGAGGGCAACGCCAGGATAAGAGCCAGAAAAAAAAGGAATTGCATCGTGAATTTCATATTGTTATTCCTTGTAAAGTGCTGTCCATGATAGACCGAAATGATGGAGAAAGAGCTCATTTAAACCTTGAGTCCAGTTCTTCCTGCAGCAAACAAACTAAGATCAGGAACAGAAGAAGCGCTGTGAGCCGGGGGGAAAGTCTCTTCCGAGCGCAAGGTTGATGCAGAGCGATATTGCAACCGCGAATACACATATGCCGGTCCGGTTCCCGGTACTGCTCGCTGAATGGGACGCGGTAACGGAGAGATTGAGGCCTCAAAGAGCAGCGGTGATAGCTGTGACACAATATGCGAGAACAATCACTGCCGCGTTGGAGATGGCCATCACTGGGGTTGTTGCAAACATTTGACGTTTGGTGTACGCCGTCACCCTGGCCATTATGATGAACATAGCATCAACAGCGATTCTGACGAAGATGTAGAAAAGGGGCCAATTCCTTTGAAGGACTGATCGCTTTTCTCTTCCGGCAACACGCTGATGCAGAACTTCTTGAACCCCTGTGTGGTGCGCTCAAACACGATTCCCGTTTAGAAATCCTCATCACCTACAACTGTTTGTGAAACAGAGAAACGATCTTCGGCCAAAATATTCGCGGCAACTCGCGAACGACCAAAACTGCAAACTTCGTATTTGTTACTGCATATCGTGAGAACATTCGTTTGGGTTCCTGGGCGAGACGATAGAGCCATTCCAATCCTGCGGACTGCATCCACATGGGAGCTCTTTTAGTGACACCGGCATATATATCGAAGCTCCCTCCGACTCCGTGGATCACATTCACGCCGAACTGACCTTTCCAGCGCTCAACGAAAATCTCTTTTCGCGGGCTGCCAAATCCAATCAGAAGGATGTTTGCCCCTGACGACCGGATCTTTTCTACAACCGCAGGTTCTTCGGCTTCCTTGAAATAGCCATCGCGATAACCCAGGAGTGTTGCGCAGGGGAACTCGGTCAGGAATTTTCTACGAACGGCACCGATGACCTCCTCAGTGGCGCCGAGAAAATAAAACGACCACCGTGCGCGATTCGCTGCTTGAAACATCATCATCATGATGTCGATGCCGCTCACTTTCTCTGGCAGACATTCAGGCAACAACTTCGAGTACCAAACCAGTGGCATCCCGTCGACACCCACCAGATCCGCTCCATCGATGATCCGGTGGAGGTCTTCATCCTCCAGCGCCTTGACCAGTTTTGCAACGTTTATCACCAAGACATATTGGTCCGACGCTCTGGCATGAATGGCGTTGCAGACCCATTCAATGACATCTTGCATCGACACTGAGTCGATCCGGACTCCCAGGATATTCAAGGATTGCGGTGTCAATCATCCCCCTTACGCGACCGTTTTACGTGTCAGCATTAATTGCTTTACGTCCTTCCCTTTCACATGAGAGATTCCAAACTCTCTTACGTCCAGGTACTTGTGATTGCATTGTGTGAGCGATCAGATCCCAGCTATTTTAGTGCGAAGCAGAAACCCACCGTCTATGACGGTGGTTATGTGCAGGCGGCTGTGCCGGCTGTGTACCAGTAGTCCTGGATGACCGACTCCTGAGCGACCCTGCTTTGTGCGTCGCCTGGTATGAAGTGACCACATTGTAAGATCATCGTCAGCAATCGTGCGGTGGCATGTGAAAACCCACCGCCTTTGGCGGTGCTGGTTTAGATACAACATGCTTGCAATATTCGCAAATGATGACATTACAGGTTCAATTCTAGACGCGGGAGATTTCAACGGATGGCGGATCCCCATTATTGCGAAAGCTCGGACTGTTCATCTCACGGCAGTCCCATTCTCACTCTTCTTGTCCGGTCTTTTAAACGAGGAAAAGAATCCTCTCAAGTCCAGATTGTCTAAAGAAGGGATCCTGTTCAACAATGTTGTCAGATTCCTCTTTCCAAGAATGGTTGTATATTGACGCAAGAATAGACGGAGCGCCCGATTGGGTATATATTCGAATGTTGGCGGCCGGAGCACAACAGACCCGCCGAACCCTAGCTTGAATCTGGTGGAGTTAGATCTTAGGGCCTCTGGAAGAGAATTGCCATTCAGTAACGCATGAGCGGCTGAAACATCGATCCCTCCGAGGTCGAATCTGTAGTAACCATTGTCTTTTGACCACTGTATCGCTCTCCAAAATAGCAGTTCGTTAGGACGTAAACGGGCCTTCGCGCCAGACCATCCGAATGCTTCCGCGACGACTGTATCTCCAAAAGGGACAGTCAACAGACTCGAGATTGCTTCTCCTTGGTATTCTGCTACGAAGAGTTTGACGTGTTGTGAAGGTCTAAGGCGTTCCCACAATCTTGTGTAATAGGTACGGGACCGCCGGGTAAAGTGTCGACGACGGGCTGTTGCTTCTAGAAATCGATAGAATACTGACAGATCAGAGTGCGTACCATCGCGCACTTTGATTCCTAAGTGTTGCGCACTAACGATATTGTTCCTTGTTGTCCTTCTCATTTGCTGAAGCAGGATTTCAGATCGCTGGGATAGGTCGACCAACACCGTTCCACACTCGCCACGGAGATAAGGGCTAACTTCAAATCCCCATCTCCTTAGTTCGTCCACCGTGCCATAATTGAAATCTGGTTGTAGGGCAATGTAGTCGATCTTGTGAATCCGAATCAACTCGACCAGAGATTCAATCATTGCATTGAACAGTTCAGAATCATAGAATGCGAGTATAGGCCCTTGCGGAACTCGCGCGATTCTGAGCCCGAAAAGGAGTCGACGCACAAGTATTTGGGCTCCAGCCACGATACAGCCATTGCGCTTCAGAACTGCGCGAATTGGCGACCAACCGAGAGGTGCCTTAAAAGCCGCCCAGAGACAAGATTGCATGTGCAATCCACCCGAAGTTGCCTCAACAAACGAGTCCCACTCAGAGTCAACAACACAATGACTCACGTGACACGTCAAGCCATCTTGCACGTTTGCTTTCAAGTGCGCATCCAGAATTGCTTCATCACGCTAGAAGTAACAAGTCAGATTTAGGCTTACTGGCTATGTCACACGTTCACACGAACGATGATTCCATCGGGATAGGAGCTCGTGAGTGTTGCGAATGTTATGTATTGGCGCCGTACCCACTAATTAGTTCACGCTGACAAAGTTAGGGTGAACCGTATGCAATCTCCCGCGCTCAATAGCAAAAGTATCGTTAGCAAACGTTTCCGATGTTTGCCTTTTGCGTGAGACTGAGCACTCGAGTGTTGATTACTAAAAAGCTTTTAATTGGTATCACAATGTATTCGTTCAAGTATAACACTTACAATTCTTTCCGCGGCCTTCCCATCCCATAGTTTAGGTATTCGTCCGTGCTTTCCGCCGTTGCGGAGGATGTCCATTGCGCGCTCGTAGATAACCTCGGGGCTATTTCCAACCAGTTCATTCGTACCTTCGGTAATCGTCACAGGTCTCTCAGTATTGTTCCGTAATGTGAGGCAAGGGATGCCGAGGACTGTCGTTTCTTCTTGGATGCCGCCTGAATCTGTAAGAACTATGCTAGCGGAGGTCATGATGGACATGGAGTCTATATAGCTCAATGGCTCTGTAAGGATTACATTCTTCATCTCCTTCACGACAGGCAATAGGTCATGCTCAACGAGCCTATTTTTGGTCCTTGGATGAAGTGGCCAGAAGAGCTTTGTGCTCTGCTGGATTCTTTCAATCACGCTACAAATGCCCGTCAAGGTCAGCCGGTCATCAACATTGGAGGGACGGTGTAACGTCACAAAACCGAAGCGTTCATTGTTGAGTCCAAATTTGGCCTTTGTCCCAGCGGCCTCAAAGATCGGGCGAAGCGAGAGAAGACTGTCTATCATTGTATTGCCGACAAAGAAGACCCTGTCAAGAGAAATACCCTCTTGAACAAGATTCCGATCGGCATCTTCACTGGTTGTAAACAATAGATCGGCTAGCCTATCAGTAACAATTCTGTTGATCTCTTCGGGCATAGCACGATCGAAACTCCGGAGCCCGGCTTCGACGTGGGCGACGGGAATATTCAACTTGGAAGCGACTATCGCACATGCCATGGTCGAATTCACATCGCCGACCACCAACACGAGGTGGGGTCTAAGCCTCAAAAGTTCCTCCTCAAAACGAATCATGACGAGCGCGGTCTGCACCCCATGGGAACCTGATCCAACACCTAGGTTGATGTCTGGTTGAGGGATGCCTAGATCCGAGAAGAAGACGCGTGACATGGCATCGTCGTAGTGCTGACCGGTATGCAGCAATGTAGCCTTGATTGCAGTCGGGTGCTTGGCGTACTCATTCATGATTGGCGCGATCTTCATGAAATTGGGTCGGGCACCAACAACATTCACGATGTGTAGAGGGTTGCTCATTGATAAGAAGTCAGATTTTGCCCCTTCGGGCTTTTGTGAAATTGATCAGTATTTGCTCAATGATAAGTGAAGCATGCAGGCTCTTTGCTGTAAACTACCTAGGTATGTGAAACTTGAACAGCTGAAATGAATCAATCTAGACATGGCGTCATGAATAGTTATTGCCTGCAGGGTTCAATAAATGGGAATGTGGGTCCTTGCTTACGGTAGAATGACCCCTTCTTCACCACGAACAGCTTTACAGGGGAAGAGTGGGGTTTAGATGAAACAAGAGTGACGTATGACTGTTCAGTTGTCAAATTCCTCGAAGCTAATCTGCTTGCCTAGGAAGAATGTTTGATACCACAACTCAAGGGACAGCAACGCAAAAATGTGAATCTGGAAGTTCTCCTTTCGGAGCCGATGTTTGTTAACAATCTCGTTCACGTAGGTCATATCGAAAAGCATTGACGCCAAAGAGTTCGGTTGGCTGAGAACTTTCAAGGCTGTATCGGCAAACCTCTCTTGCAGCCATTGGTCCATTGGGGTTAGGAAACCGCGTTTTTTTCGATAGATAAATTCCTCTGGAAGCCACCGTGTAAGTGCTTTCTTGTGTATGTACTTTCTGTTTCTTCCTTTGAGTTTCATCGATGAAGGGAGGCTTTCGATAAAGTGAATGAACTCGAAATCGAGAAATGGTACACGCATTTCAAGAGAATTTGCCATTGTCATTTTATCGCCGAACAATAAGAGGTTATCAGAGAGGCTCATGCGCGTATCAATGTACAGAATCTTCGCGAGTGAATCTCCAACCCCGGTGGCCTGGTCGTATAAGGCCTTCACCAGATGCAGATCAACATTGTTCGGGCCGTTAAACAGATCAGGAAGCAAGAGTCGTTTCTTCTGCGAAGGAGTGAATATCGTGTAAATGCCCAGAAAGCGTTCGGCTTCTGACTCAAATTGACTTGCATAAGCCGCCCTCTTTACCCGTTCATTTCGAGGTAAGACTGAAGCAATGGCCTCTAGCGGCAACATTCTCAACAACGAGCCAAATTCAGCTATATATTTTTCTCCAATGTATCGGTTATAACCCGCAAGAGGTTCATCAGCACCCTGCCCCGCAAGAACAACTTTCACATGGCTTGCCGCGAGTCGTGACACATAGTAGAGAGCGGATATGGTGGTCTGAGCGATCGGTTCCTCGACATAGTAGAATGACCGAAAGAAGAAATCAAGATATTCTTTCTTAGAGATGGTCAATTCGTAGTGTTCTGTGCCAAGGAATCGGGCGGAAGTTCGGGCGTCCGCTGTTTCATTGTAATCTCCCTTCCCTTCGAATCCGATTGTAAAGGTCTGGATAGGCTTGTGGGCTTCTTGTTGCATGAGATATCCGATTGCGGCCGAATCAATGCCACCGCTAAGGAATAATCCTACCGGCACGTCGCTCAGCATCTGGCGCCGGACCGCTTGCTCCATCAGGCGCTGGTACTCTTCCACTGCCTCCGGCTCGGTGATCTCAAGATTTGATTTCGGCACGTAGTGGGAGTAGTTCCTCAATTCAAAATGACCATTAAGACCTACGCGAAGCATATACCCGGGTGGGAGCTTGCGGATACTTCGAAAGAGAGTCTGAGGACTTGGGCTATAGCGAAAGGTCAGGAAGGAATTTAAAGCCTCGAAATCAAGTTCACGAGGAAGAGACGAGTCTACGAGAATGGCCTTAATTTCAGACGCGAAATGTAAAATACCGTCTTCAATACGATAGTACAGTGGCTTCACTCCAAACTGGTCGCGCGCCAGCGTCACGGCGTGTGAAAGAGAGTCATAGATTGCAAACGCGAAGATGCCGTTCAGCCTTGCTATGCCGACGTCTCCGTATTCACGATACATCTCCAGTATTACTTCTGTGTCGGAATCGGTAAGAAACTTACGACCTTTCGAAATGAGCTCCTTCCTTAGTTGTGGGAAATTATAAATCTCTCCATTAAACACAATCCAAGCATCGCGGGATGCATTCGTCATCGGCTGATGCCCCGTGGCAAGGTCAATGATGCTCAGCCGGCGATGAACAAAACCTACTCCAGCCTGATCTTCAAAGAACATTCCAGTGTCGTCAGGGCCTCGATGGGCAATTGATTCTCCCGCCCGCACAAGGTAAGCGGGGTCGACTGGCTCCCGTGTTCGGTAACTGAACTTGCCCGCAATGCCGCACATTGTTTATCTGGGATTTGTGAGAATCACATACAAACCTTTATATGGAAACAACTGAACCTAACGATAACCTGGGATTTATTGGCAGACCAAGCTACGTCCAGGAGAACCGAAGGATCGAGATCAGCTGTGCCGAGGCACTTGTTCCGGGCGTATACTTTCTTTATCCCGATGCCAAATGATGTTGCGCTCAGATCCCACAAAAAATATGAACTCGTATTGACGTGGCTCATCCAGTTCTCGAGTCTTATGCACATTCGCTGTGCTGTGCGCGATACAATTTGATACTGACCGCTGCTCGTCGCTCGCTTAGGATCGAGCACACCATTCCGGGGCCTTATTACATGTCTCATTGGTTTGAGATCTTACGAGTAATTCGAATCTTGTGGCGGTAACATCCACCAGACAATATCAGGATAGAGTAGGGATCTAACGTCCTTGATCCAATTGGCGAATCATAATCATTTGTCGGATACTCAATGCCAGTAGGTTGTCACCAACGGGATGTCCACTTGTCAAGAATCCGGGAGTGATCACAATGTAGAATACACTTGTTCGATCCGTCTTGCAACGTGAGAGGCTCTAAAATGAGTTCGGGCATACTGCCTGTTGAATACAGACATTCGGCGACGGAGTGAAGCATCTCTGAGAATCATCTCAGCCAGGTTGCTAATCTCGACAGAATCATGGGTCCGCGCCAAATACCCCATTTTTCCATGTTCAAAGAAGTCCTTCAATCCTCCCACAGGGCAGGTGATCACAGGCAGACCCATAGACATGGCCTCGAGAACTGATATGGGCATCCCTTCTCCGTATGACGGCAATAAATATATGTGGGCACGCAAGAACGTCTGGATTTTCGCCGGACCCTGGATATGACCCACAAACTCTATTTCGGATAGGCCACTGGATTTGGAGTACTCTTTTGCATTGTGAAGATCCGGACCATCACCCGCCATCACGAGATGGACATTCTCCATACGCGACCGCAACAGCCGAAATGCTTCGAGAGATTCGTAAAGACCCTTTTCTCTTACCATGCGAGCAAGGAAAAGAATGACGAAACTGTCTGACACGCACGAATTCCTTCTTGAAATCCGCTTCCCAAGTGAATATGAAAACAAGTCATCGGACACTGCGGTTGTAAGCACAAACATGGGTTGAGATAATCCCATCGCAGTGAGTGCATCCCTGAACTCCGACGCGAGTAGGATAATTGCGGATGCTCTAGAATACACAGCTCTAAACAATCCACAGAAGTACCTGGCCAGGAGTCGATGGAATTTCTTGTCCCAGCCATGAATGAAAACAATGGTTCGCACTTGAGCCTTGGCTGCAATTAATAGTAGGAAACAATCCCTGATTATGGCCTTCACATCCAGTGAAGGATTCAAGTGAACAACATCATAAGAGTTTGTGCGAAGCCGTTGATACAACTTGTAGCAATCAACAATAGGTCTTGTGATATGACTGAGAAAAGTGAGGTCTTCGCGACGCGACCCCACCGGAAACAAGTCAACATCAACGATCATCTTTTCCGCTATTAACTTGCAGAAATCCGAGACACCGCCACGTTTTGTAGGAGCGCACATCAGAACCTTCATTCTGATACCTTTGAGGCACAATCCAGATAAGTGCGGTACTGCCTTAACATTTGAACTGACAATTGCGAAAGGCTCTCTTTCCGTCTCAGGCCGCCCCCCCCCTTTTAACCAAGTTCAGACTAACCAGACATTGGTCCAACGATTGATGCCGCATTAACAAGTGTTCTTTTACTTTCATCCGCTCTTTTGAGTTTGCACTCTTAAGAATGTTACTTCTCAGAACAGACATCGCAATGTTCTATCAGGGGTTCTCATGGAGTATTTCCCGCCCTATGCGCCCGAATTGAACCCTGTGGAATGCGTATGGGGATATGTCAACATATCCGTATTAGTGAATACCGATAATGCCCCTGTGGAAGTCAATGCATTGCCGCATGACACTCGGCGATACACCAAGGCCATCCAAATGATAGCCGCCTCGTGGGGGCCTTATCACGCGATTCGTCTCTTTTTTGACCTCCATAGGCATTCTTACTACTGGCATCAATAGTTTGTTGTTCCATAGACATTTGACTTAGTCGTTTGACTTTCACGACGGTAGAGTCCGGTCTGAGACCCGGTGGTAGCGGTGGATGAAATGAATATTTCTCGCATTAAACTCGTTGAAGCTCTTCGTGGATCTCGGCAAGTCTATTTCTGTGTCATATCGCTAAAGGAAATCCCAAGCTGTTTGTGGGACAACGACATCTTCTCCCACAAATATACAACACGATGAGCGCGTTACATCACACACACAACAAAAATACTCTGACAGAGACCTAGACTAAATCGTGGTTAGGAAATCTGATAAGTCCTTCCCGATCCTATTTATGGAAAAGTAACGATTACATTTATCAAATCCCTTCTCTGCAATTCCTTTCAATATGTGTCTATTATCGATAGCGAACTTCATTTTCTTTGCGATGGACTCAATATTGGAAGGTTCGACTAGTAGGATGTCTTCATAATCAGTAAACAGCATCGGGATATCGCTTACAGCAGACGCAATTACGGGCTTTCCAAATGAGAGGTATTCAGACAACTTGTAGGGGAACCCGTAATCTGCAAACTGACTACTGTTGCGAGTTGCCACGAGCACATCGGCGTTCCGGTACGCTTTCTCCAACAGATCCGAATCTAGATACCCTAGATAGCATATCCTCTCATTTGTTTGTATCAGTTCCATGCATTCCTGAAAATAGTCCGATTCATTTCGTCCTGTTAAAACAAGTTTCACATTTGTGTAATCTTGGGAAACTCTGATGAAGGCCCGCAATAGATCCTGTACGGCATCCTTAATACCAAATGTCCCCGAATACAGAAAAGTAGTTGTCTCATTCTTTTCTTCTAGATCCACCGCCAGCTGTCTGATTTCTACGGAATTGTACAACTTCAAGACAGGTAGCCTCAAAAGAGAATACTGTTCAAATAGCCTTTCGGATATCACTATGATTCCATCTGCGTAGCTCGTAATGATTCTGTAGAACAATAAACTGACGACCTTGTTCATCCGAGAAATAAAAGATGTCTCCGTTTCGGGCAAAAAGAAATTTTCGATAACATCGTGCACTAACTTATATCCAACGAGTTTACTAAAGAGAACAGGTATTGCAAAATTCAATTCAACTACCGATTCCAGCAGAAGTATATTCCTCCCTGGTTGTTTATTCGCTACTAGCCAAAAACAGACAAATACCCAGTGAATGGGTATTGTGAGAAGGCGCAATAAGTTGCTATCATGTCTTTTCAGATTGAGATTACATTCGTAATCAGAGCTGTAGTGCGATATAGTTATCACGTTAACACGATTGTCTATTGCTAAGTATCGAATTTGATTTAACACTCTCTTTGTTCCAGCCGAAGCATGAACCTTGTTCAACGTGTACTTACCCAAATAGACAATATTCATGGTTGAAATGATTTAATTGCTTTGCACGGATTGCCAGCTGCGATCACATTTGCCGGCACATTTGTGGTCACTAGACTATTGGCACCGATTAGTGTGTTGTCACCTATAGTCACTCCCTTTAGAACCACGACATTTACACCTAACCAAACATTGTCGCCTATTACAACAGCGCCAGGTTGTCGAGTACGTGAATCACCTAAATGCCAATCAGAATCAGTAATGATCGTGTTTGCGCCACAACGCACGTTATTTCCGATTGTGATGGATGTGAAAGCACCAATCACAGTTCCACTAAAACCACAGTTGTTCCCAATCGCAATTATTGCACGCTCCGAATGGGTAGATAATACACAACTATGATTGACCCCTATCAAATTATAGTAAGACGATGAAACGAATTCGCATCGTTCTGCAATCCGGATAATACTTAACTGATGCCTGTCGAATATGCAATTTCCAATAAAAGTGGTCTTGCGAGCAATTGCCACGCCGATGATGAAGCATTTTGTTCTATTGTAAATAGTCCAAAAGTATCTTGCAGAAATAAGAATTACTGAGCGTACCCAAAATAGCATCTCACCCCGAAAATCGCTCCGTAAATATCTGGTATGTGTATGTATTCTGTCCATATATATCTCAATTCGAGAGGTGGGACATTTCTATTCAAGCAGACTTTGCAGACTTACTCATTCGGGTATACATTGAGTAAATTGTACGAGTAATCCGGGCAGGGTTATGACGAGCAATCGCTCTCGCCCGCGCCTTTTGTGAGAGACTGTCGCAGAGATTGTCACTCATCAATAGCTCGCTAATTGCACCAGCCATTGCTAACGGATCACCGTCCTGTACGAGCAGGCCTTGCTCGTTGTTGATTACGAGGCTAGGAATACCACCGGCATTGGTGCTTACAACCGGTGTGCCGACGAGCATCGCTTCACACACCGAATTCGGACTGTTATCGATGTGGGACGGATGGACAAACACATCGGCATCTGCAAGCTCACTGGCAATTACCGCCGCTTTTACAGATCCCAAATAGAAGACGTTTGTATCGGGCCGTTTGATGTTCGGGACTTTGTGGATCATTGAGACTATCTTGCTTTCTTTGCCGATTCCCGCAATCCTCAGAATTACATCTTCGCTAAGTCTGGTACGGACCAATGCGAACGCTTCTAGGAGCGTCTCTAGTCCCTTATAGATCGCTCCGTTGAAGGTTGAAAAAAGGACGCGTTGCTGCCGGTGTTTACGTTGCCATTTGTTGGCCCAAAATTCTGGCTGCAGTGTTTCATCGCAATGATAGTAGTATGCATGAGGTGCCAGGAACGAGGATACTCGACGATCCCAATCGGTTCGCCCCATTACACAGCTGCTTGTGCGAAGTATTTCTCGTTCCCGGCAGGCGGCCTTCTTGATGCGAAAGTAATCATGGATGTACCCCCTGCCCAAGAGGAAATCAACAGGGTCCTGATTCTGCAAGAGTCGCCAGGGAGAAAAGCCCCTGAACCACATCCGCGAATAGATTGTCAGCAGTCCCTGCAAGTGTATCGTGGTTGGGACCGTAACCTTGGGAATTATTCCCCCGAAAATCATTTCCGTGCCGAATATATGGACGATATCCGGACTATATTGGCTGACAATCCTGGTGCAACGGGAGAGGGTAGATTGAGGGTCAGTAACATGACGCCAATTGTTGATGACCCTAATTAGAGGAGATGGACGTAGTATTGGAAAAAAGGTCACCCTCCCCTTGGAGATTGACTCGCAAAGCCGCAATGAGGGGAACGCAATGCCTAGTTCAAGTTCTGGGTATGTTGCGAGCATGGCCTCTTTGAGCGAATCGATCCAACCGCCGTGATGGGGTTCATCGCCGCGATCCATTTGCCAGACATCGTACGTCGGCACGTTACAAAACCATAGCACCCTCATCTCGAACCGCGTCCGTTCTTCGCTTGCCTACGATGTCTCAAAGTGACACCGTTGCGGAGGCACTCCGGAGGTCCGAAAGGCCGGCGCTCCAATGGGATTGATTCGTCTGCATATTCACCTTCCACGATGTTGGACTCTCTTTACCCCGACTCCTGAAAAAGTTCCAGTTATTGACAATTCTAACCCTCTCGTTGTCAATTGATTCTCCTTCGTCTATCGACCGAAATAGATGGGGCTCTCGCACCACCTGCCAGTCTTCCGTTTTGCCAGTCTGCAATTCTACTTCAGACCTAGGGCAAAGTTTCTGAGAAGTAGGCAGCTGGGCGCGCACACTTTGATACCTGGTGACGGTTGGCCCTCGGTATCCTCGTCGGTTCACACCGCTTTGCGATTTGCACGCTAAAGCTAATCCGCTCACAACTCGTCATTCACGAGAATCGGCGATATCCCCAAGAAGTCGCTTGCCTATGTAAAGAGATTCCGCTATCTAATGTGGGGCAAAGGCAAGATCGCCCTGGACACCCCACCGATCTTTGGCCGGTGATCGGTGAAAGCCACCTACAACCTGCTTGTCGACGGGATTGTCAAGCTCCTGACCGCGCAGACTGGGGGAGAAAGCCCAAGAGTCAGTATCTGCGCCAGTCAAGATGATTTTTCCCCCAATCTCTCATCGAGTATCAATGGAACGATTGAAATAAACCAGGACAATCCCTGTGACCTCAAGGCTTTTCTCATTGGTATTGTCGCCGATGCCGATCCGCTATTGAGTCAGACAAGTTTCCCGGAGTAATCCCAGACATAGCTACGAACCTCTCTCAAGAAATACAATCACACCACTTGCTGTGTGCATACGCATTTCCGCATTCTCGACTGGAGAGTCGCGATACGTCAGGAATCGACGTGCGAAGAAGGGCGTCAGCCATTGATACGCTATCTTCACTGCTTTCCACGGCCATTCAATGTCAATGAAATGTTCGAAGAATTGAGCACCGTAATCACCGAAGTATACCCTCTCCTTCTCTAACAGCCCGGTTGGTTTGATAAGTCTATGATTCAATGATGCTACATCATAATGGCGCTGGAAAAATATGGGCTTAGACCCATAGTTCTGTCCGTACACATTTCTTTCAACAAAGAATTCTTTGGGATGTTGGTCATTCATTAATGTTGTGAAAATGTACGTGCCGCCAACCTTGAGCAGCTTTGCGGACTTCTCCATTGCAATTGAGTCTTTGTCAGCCTCGAAGTGCTCTATGACTGAGATATTTGTGATAACATCAAATGATCTTGGTGGAAGATCTAATGCGAGCAAATCAGCCTCGACTACGTGGAACCTATCCGCGCAATCAACTCCCTTCATGATCCTGTGCGCGTACACTTCTTGTTTCTGCACCGATGAAGATTTGTCGACACACGTAATATCCCACTTTGTGTTCTTAAGCAGGTAAGTGGGGAATACTCCTTCGCCAGAACCGATATCAAGGTGCCGCAACTTGAGTCCGAACTTCCGCTCTAGGCGGGATGCCACGAGTGGCAGTTCTGCGCACCGCTCGTATCCCATACTTTGCATTGTTCGCTTAATGCCGAGTTTCCTCGTATGCACTGACAATTGGTGGAGCAAGCGGCTGTCGATTGTTGTGATCATTTTACATCGAAGTATTGATGAGGTGAAGTACCTTCGTTAGGGCTAGGAGCATCGCGGAGTTTGCATGGCGCATATATGGTATGCCGTTAAAAGGCCAATAGTCATGTCGACGAAAGACAAACCAACCTTCAGATGTTTGAAACCGCATCCGAGCGAAGTGAAGCAAATGCAGCAATCGCTCCTGCTCAATTCCTAGGTCGGCAAGGAGTCCAATGCTTTCGGCAATATCATATGAATCATATTTGTACGGAACGGTTCTGTATTTTACTGCAAAAGGAACGGGGTACCCTAAATTGTCAAACAAGCGATCAAAGTAGAAACGCAACCCACGGTTCAGTGCTTCATCAACCATGCTCGTGAGTGGCCCGCATGCGGGCTTAACCTTGTGCAAGTTCTTGAGAACAAAACACGTGTGATATGTGTCCACAAACGGTTCGGCTTCGGCGTAAGGCCATGAGCCGTCCGGCGCCTGCATGGAAAGAACATACCGTAGTGTTGCCATTCCCTTCTGAAGATAATCGCTATTCTTGAAACGAATACCTGCACCGAGCAGCATAACCATTCGATAACTATTCGCGTTGACCACTTTGCGACTGTCGATAGTCGAGTATGAGCAAGCAAGCCTTTCACCGTCGTGCCATTCATGGAAGTCGTTTGATACATGTTTGGCAATCTGATTGAGGTAATCAAGGTACTCTTGCTGCCTCGTCGCTTCGAACAGTTGCTCGAAGAACTCGAAAGGATAGGCAGTCTGGGTATTGCATGCGGTGTCACCAGGGATCAGCCCCGCTATTGTCATCCACTCGTGTTTCATTCCCCAACCCAGACCACTCGTTCGGGGAGAGGCCATCTTCAGCAGAGGTTCAACAAGCATTTTTGCCTTTGACAGGAATCTCTGGTCCTTTGTGAACGAATAGAGATTAAGATATCCCATTCCAATCTGAGCGTGACTAATTGGATATGTGCGAGGTGTTACGAAATGTCTCCGGATATTAGGAAATAGAAGATCTACAAGGAACAACGGAGCCACTAAAGAGCTTCCATACGCCCGGTTCTTGAAGTATAAGTCCTTTGCGTGGCGCGCATATGCCGTTGCCCAAAGGTCATGCCAGTCATATGATTCCAGTTTCACTCTCTCTGCCCACCCAAGGAACGACATAATCATAGCATACGCATGTTCCAGTTGAGTTGAATGGGGTACATGTACCTGACTGCGATGTGGGTTTTCGGACGGCTGGTTCATTCGTAGTGGATTCTGTTCAGTGGAGTTGATGGAAAGCTCCTGGCACGTCTGCGAAACTTAATAGACAAATCCTTCATTAGCTCAGGTCGGTCAACAAGTTGACCCTCTTCTTTTTGAACGGTCTAGTTAATCCTCAGTCACTGAAAAAGTCAGGCTAAACTTCTTGCATTCTCCAGCGTTTTGATGATCCCCAATTGTAATTGCCAGTCTTAGGATGTGTCATGTCACATTTCTAGAATATTCGTCCAATCGTGCATAGATGTCCTCAAATCCATCAGCGAATCAAACCTCTTTCAGAAGGATGGAGTTACGGAAGAAGCAAGAACAAAGATCTCAATCACTCGTCAAGCATTGATGCCGAAACATGACCATTGAACAAGGGAGTGCGAACTCTAGAAAATTCCAAGGACCCAGGAAATTTGTATTAAAAAGGCAAAAGCCGACATAGAAAATAATTGCCAGAAACATCTGCCACATCGTCTGGTCCCATCTATGAGAAAAAGCAATTCGTGCAATCCAAAATATAAGCAACAAATAGAACATCGTCCCTACAACACCCTCAGTAGTAAGAAGTTCAAAGACAAAATTATGAGGTGGAAAGTTGTCGCGGAGCTGTACACCATAATATTGATAACTCAACATGGAGCCGTTTAGGGGATTACTAAGAAAGAATGTCCATGAGAGTTCCCAGCGAGACAATCGCCCCACTGCATTTATGTCATTCGTGTCGAGACTGGTGGATAGTCGAGATAGAAAACTCTCCCATAGCGAAGGAACACTAATCAACACTGCCACTACTAAAAGCACTCCTATGCCGAGGCTAGTGATGCCCGGAAGCCTACTCGACCCCCTATTTGAGACTAACAGTACCACTATGATTAGAAATGCGATCACTAAATAGGCGCTCCGGTGATTGGCAAGAGTGAGGCCGACTCCTGCAACGACCGCTAAAAAGAAGTTCGTCTTGGTGTGTGAGAAGAAGCGCAAATTCGTAATGAGGACAAACGCATAGAGTAAAGAAACCCCACCCCACAATAGTCGTAATTCGCCATTATCAGTGTGCCCAACGATTCCTCTGCTTAAATCGAACATTGCGGATCCCAAAGGTATCAATGAAGAATAGCAAAGAAGCTTAATTGCTGAATCATTTTTGCGGAAACTTGGCAACACAAACCAGTACAGAAATGGGATCATAAGCACCTGAAAGCGAAGAGCAAAATAGTCAACGACATTCGGTGGCAGGGTCATCTTTGCACTCAAAGAGAGCGGGAGAACCACAATACATTGGTACAATGTGTAGACCACTATCGCGACAATAATTAGTCTGTTCGGATCTTCGGAAAGATTCCATTGTGTTATTAATCCGAAGATGGAGAAGAGTAGGGCCAAAGCAAGAATCGCAGCATACACGGTGATCTTGATGCCGACGAGATTCCAGCTAAAGTCCATCATGTCGTTGTACCCAGCCATGGCAATCGTCTGAAAGGCAATCCATCCATAGAATGTCAGCTGGGCAAGACGCCATCGTTTGTTATTCATTCGATCTTCAAGAGGACAACAGTGTAATCTGATTCATATGAATCATGTCCCATCAGTTGGAAAGAGACTTTGAACATCCTAAGCATTCCATATCCCTTGTGCCTTTCCCTGAACGATCCTCCTGTATTGTAAAGGTGTCACAATCGCGTTAGGAGCCATGCAAACGACTGTTGCTAACACAACGCCTGTGGATCCCATCCCGAAAGAGTGCACCAAGAAATATGCAAGTGGTATGTTCATTAATGCCGCCACAGCGGCAAAAGTAATCTGAAGCCTGACCTTCCCGATTCCATTCACAAATAGCGTAAATACAGTGTTCCATGTATTCAGCAAGACGAACAGTAATACGACGAGCGAAAGACTGTAGTCCACTGTTATTGAATCCCCGACCCAAAGCTGATAGACATAAGGCGAAATCAACAACATGGCCACACCCCCCAACGCCACGACGTACCACATTCTTACGACGCGCCGCACAGTGGATTTGATCCATGCGATGTCCCCTCTTGCATACGCGGCGGTGAATGCGGACCAGAGGGGCGTCATAGCCGTGCTGTAGAACATGATCACGAGGCCAAAATACCTAAAGGCAATATTATACGCTGTAACCTCGGACGCCCCTATGAGTTGGCTGATAAGAATGTTCTGGACGCTAAATTGCAGAACAAACGTAATTTGAAGGCAGAAGAACTTCCCTCCCAAAGAGGCAAGTTCCCTGAAATATTGAGGGCGGACAAATGGAATCGCGGGCCTCAGCCATCGGTATCGAAATGAAAAAAAGCCTAGACTGGCAACCAAAGGCACAAATGCAGATATGGCGCTGAGCGACACGCCCAGCGTGAGTAAGGAATCTCTCGTTGCCCTTATGATGACGAATATCGCGACAAGGGTGAGCGCATTTCCTGACGCTTCAATCGCTTGCGTTATCCATATTCTCTGATCGGCGGCAAGAACGACGTTGATGAGAGATGTAACAAACCGTACAGAAAAGCAAAGGAAGACCACAATTGCAAGCAGCCCGAGTTCGCCTGCAAGTTCTGGGGGAGCATTCAGCAGGCTTGCCCAATTACACAAAGGAACAACTCCAACCACTACGACACACAAGACACACGCGATTGCTGAAAGTACCGCATAGGCAGTCGATACATAAATCCGCGCACGTTCTTGATCCCCTCGAGCCAGAGCTTCCGAGAGTTTGTTCCTTAACCCAGAGCCAAAGCCAATGTCAAACAGACTAAACCAGCCCACAATCGAGCTGAGCGTGAGCCAGATGCCATATTTTTCTTGGCTCATGTACTTCAACGTCAATGGGACGATGAGCAGGCTAATGCCCGCGCTGGTACCTCGAAAAAAGACAGACAACAGTACATTATTAGTCAATTGCCGGGATTGCCTGAAACTTCCCACCTTGCTAGGTTCCCGAGCGAAGAATCTACTTGTTATCGCATTCTTGTCCATTTCTGGCATCTCGAGACTCTCGTTATTGGGGACAACTAGACCTAGATTTGCAGGCTCAAAAGATCAAGGTGTTCCAAGCATCTGCAAATGAAGATCCCCTCCGAATTCAGATCGCAAACGGCTGGGAAGCTATGTCTGACCGTAAGGATCGTTGAAAACCCTTGCTCTCAAGATCACAATGTTTTCCCGGCCAGACGAGATCGAAATATCCTTCAACGTAAACTCCGATTTCGTTGGTAGTTTCCTCATGAATAGATGAGGAACAACTGCTATTATTGTCTATTCGGTTTGCACAGTTTTGAATTCCTTGCATCTCTTCGGAATTATCCTAGCAGGATATTGACAATCTCACAAATATTCTGTGCGTATGTCGAATCGGACCAGTGATCTTGATGTTACGATGACATCATCATTATGCGAGGAGCCAAAAGTTCGCGCGCGGCGACCTGGATCCTCAGAAAGCACTTTTCATCTGTCCGTCTCAGGAGGATCGGATACAGGAAGATCATCTGCTGCGCAATCTGCGTGTGATGGTGGATCCGATCTTGAAAGAGTTGTCGCCCCCGTTCAACGAGCTGCTTGGAGAAGTTGGCCGTCCTTCGTTTCCTCGTGAGTATCTCTTGAGGGCGCTCCTCATCCAGACACGTTACTCGATCCCAGCGAACGGTTGCTCATTGCGCAATTGGATTATAATCTTTTGTTCCGGTGGTTCGTGGGGTTGTCGACGGACGACCAAGTGTGGAATCACCCGACCTTCAGCAAGAAGCGGCACAGGTTGTTGGAAGGGGATCTCGCCGAGACCTTCCTGGCCAAAGTGCTGGATCTGGCTAGTTCGCACGCACTCCTTAGTGACGAACATTTTACCGTTGACGAAACGCTCATTGAGGTCTGGGCGGGACAAAGGAGCTTCCCAAAGAGGGGAAAAGTCTCGAAAACGAAGTCGGATTATCCGGACAACCCGACAGTAAGCTTCCCTGAAGAGAAACGAACGAATGACACGCACCAATCCACGACCGGCGCCGAGGCACAGCTGTGGCGCAAGGGTGAAGGGAAGGAATCCAAGCTCTCTTTTATGGGTCATGTCCTGAAGGAGAACCGCCATGGGTTGGTGGTGGCCACGCGAGACACCCAAGCGACGGGTCTGGCAGAACGGGGAGCGGCCGAGGAGATGATCCGAAGCATCAAAGGGAAAAGCCCCTTGCATGTGACATTGGGAGGAGATAAGAACTATGACACGGGCGATTTTGTCTCGCAAATGCGAGAGTTTGGCGTGACGCCTCACGTTGCGCAGAACAACACCAACAGAAAGAGCGCCATTGACGTTCGAACAACACGACATTTGGAATGCGAGATCAGGCAACGCAAGCGCAAGATTTTGGAAGAGGGTTTTGGGTGGTTGAAGACGATCGCCCTCCTGCTCAAGACTGGGCACAAAGGCGTTGCTCGAGGATAATGGGTCTTCACCCTCACCAACGCTGCCTACAACTTGATACATATACGAAATATCCTGAGAGAAACGCGTTGATGCGCAGAAACAAGGATCAACCGGTACCCGAGATGCATCAAATGGACCACCGCAGAGCACATCGAGAAACAAAGAATCGATCGCCGCACCGATCACACTCTTCACGACAAGCTCCCGAGTGAATAATCATTCGCTAAACATGGATTTCTCAGCATCCTGCTATCCCTGTTTCGACATTAGTGCATCCGATTCTAAAGTGCATAGATTCTAATCGGAATGACTCTATTAAAAGTGGCACGTACCAATATCGATACCGCGATGCACAGCAGCAAACATGAAAAGATAAAAAATGTCCCAACTTCTATTTTCAAAAACAACTTGAACACAATGTAATATGAATTAATCACTGATGTGTTTAGTAGGTATATTGCAAAAGAACTCATCCCCATGACCGTACAACTCTCGGAGAATATTCTAGGCCATTTCAAATTCGATATATACAAGACCGAAGGGATGACTGCTAGACATAACACTTGATAGGGCATGGCAAATTGAGTAAAGACATCCAGGGTTGCTAAGAACAAGGTAAATAGAACGATCCACTTGCCCCTTCGTTCCAAAAAAGAAATGAATTCATTGCTGTTTCTATAGATTAGACCTCCGCTAAGGAAGAAGAAGAAATATTTGCAGAAGAGATCGGCAATAGAAAGAGTGGCAAATGACGAATTGGTTAACAATAATCCAAAGGCTACTAAAAGACATTGTGAATTGGTTCTTAGATTCAATAGGAATGGGGTGATAACATAGAAACCCATTAATATGTAAAGGTACCAAACAAAAACCGCGGATCCTGTGCCTGGACTAAAGAAGAATGAATAGATAAACCCCTTTGTTTCCTCAATCGTTGCGTTATGATAAAACACATCAACTGAGACGGAAATTACGGAGAAGAAAACATAGGCAGGCAGAAATTTGCGTAATTTCTTCTTTTGGAAACTCCAAAAATCATTCCTAGATACTATGTTCCTATTTGTCGTAGACAAAAAAGCAAGATAACCAGACAAACACATAAAAAGAGGCATGTGAAATCTATAAACAAACATATTTGAAGTACGGTACCAACTGAGGCCCATGGTTTCCGGGAACATGATATGTCCATATGCAACTAATAAGATCGTAATCCCACAAGCCTTGTCAATGAATGGCAACCTCTCTTTTTTAATAATTGGCGAAATAGTGTTTGGAAAACCATAAAACGTCATGGCATCTCTCACTTCAGTCTTGAATGAAATAGGAGATCAAAGAACTCTCCATTGAAATGTTATAAAACGTGTCAAGGGATGAATAGCTCAAAGTCGACAGTTGAAAGCTCATAGTGACAAATACAGTGATCGTTGTACGCGTTGCCAACAAAGAGTAGATGGAGAACCGACTCCGGTGCCTGTCTAGATTGGAAGATCACCTGTCGATGCTTCTTCAAAATCTCGACAATTGGTCGCCAACGCGGCTTGGAATGAATATCAAAAGGCGGTGTGTGCCTTGGACGCGCTTTGCCTTTCCCAACTCAGAATTGCCGCGGTTCTCATCGCAACCGGCGAATGTGGATTAAAATAATATGTGAAACCCCTTATTGATGTCACGTCACACATAACCACGAAGCCTTAGACCGGGAGATTTGCGTCCAGGCAGAGGCTATCGCCCATTTGCGCAAAACACACCGCCAAGACACCCGAAATTGCTGCACCGCCACCACGACCGCGAACGTGTCGTAAAAGGGTGAGCAGCCGATCTTTTCGATCTGTACGCCGTCCCCCTCCCGGTTGAAGTCTAAGATCGTGGTAACGGAGTCTTGAGAAGTATGCTCCAGGTTCAAGTGGAATTTCGCGTCCGGATGCGCCCTTCGCATTCGGTGACCCGCGTGATATTCACATCTTACATTGCCGCGTCCGCTGTGCCGCCACACTACTAGTGGCATCAGATTGATCAAGTCGGTTTCGTTTGAGATCTCGTACCTTCCGGGACGCTGAACGAAGCCAATGGTGTTCAGTATGATCGCCAGCTCGTTCGGTTTGGCGAAGCAGAAGTTTGTCTCAGATGGCACGCCGCCCCGACTGAGCCGGGCAAACCTGGGGGCAAAAACGAAAAGAGAAAGAACGATAAGAACTCAAAGATAGCAGCATCGGTGCGTATTCATTGCTAGTTACGTATGGATGGAATCCATGATGATCAAATCGCGTTCAAGTTCGATAGCCGTATTAGCCTATTGGGCGACTTTATTCGCCCCCATGTCCCAGTGTTCAACTATTTCCTGCTTCCCTTTCTCGTTCCCGACGGCGCCTTGGATGCATAGTGGCCGTACCCATATCCGTACCCATACCCCCGACCCGAGGCTCCGATATATCCCCCGTATGCTTTGCGGATGTCGAAGTTGTTAAGCAGCACCCCAAGCACTCTTGCCCCAACGCTTTCGAGAGATTCCAGTGCACGCTCGATCTCTTGCGCTCGAGTTTCGTTGCAGGAAACGACAAGAACTGTCCCATCCACTTCTGTGGCGAGAATGGATGCGTCTGTCGCGGAGAGCACGGGTGGGGTATCCAGGAGAACCACGTCATAGATCTGGAGCGCCTTTGTGAACAAAACCTTCATGTTCTTTGAGCCCGGTATCTCTACAGGGTTGGGAGGCGCGCTACCGGCGGACATAATGTCAAGATTGTCCAGAACGTTTTTCTGAATCGCCTCCTCATACGTCGACTTGCCCAGAATGTAGTCTGAAAGGCCGGGGATCCTGGCGATCTTAAAGGAATCATGGAGAATCGGTCGATACATATCGGCGTCCACAAGAAGGACCCGTTTTCCGGCCTGGGCAAATGCTATAGCGAGGTTCGCAACGGTGGTGGATTTTCCCTCAGAGGGATTGGCACTAGTCACCATGACACACTTCGGAGGCTGGTCAAGTTGCGCAAATTGAACGTTCGTCCGGAGATTCCGATACGATTCCGCCAGGGATGATAGCGGGCCATGGAACGAAATCAGGTGAGGATCGAACGATCCACCGCTGGCACGCTTGATTGATGACTTCCGGCTATTTCCCTTGTCTCCCACCATCCTGCCAACGGTGGAAACCGTCCCGAATCCGAATCGTTTTAAGTCCTCGGGAGTCCGTACACGGACAATGAGACGCTCGCGCGTGCGCACGAATACTGCGCCCAGACCCAATCCGACAAGAACCGCAAGGATTAGGTTCTGTCCCACTTTAGGGCTAACCGGTTTGATGGGGACAATGGCCGGATCAATGATGTCGAGGTAACCAAACTCAGACTTCTCCGTGATTGCAGCTTCATTATATTTCTCCTCGATCAGTAGGTAAAGCTTCTCGTTGCTCAGGCGTGAACGCTGGAGCCTGGCAAGGTCCATGCTTTTCTTCGGTATCAGGTTAAACTGTTTCTCGTACTCGGCGATCACGCTGGTTAGCGCTCGCTCCCGGGCGGAGAGTCCTCCCAGTTCGATCTGTTGCTCGATGATCTTCTGCTTGGTCTGGGCCAGGAACGCGGCGCTGCCTTCCCCGGGGAGGGAGGGAACGAGGGACTTCATGAATTCGGTCGTGCGGCTATACAGTTTCTCCTTTAGCGAGGCTATCTGTCTATCAGTCTCCTCCAGCTTGTCCACATAAAGCTTCTGCCCCGTCATTTGCGGGTTTTGGGCGATCATGACGTCGCGTTGGACCTCGAGCTTGGCGAGCTCCTCCTGAAGGAGGCGCACGTAGCTGTCGTTCGATTCTCCGATGGAGCGCGCTACAGCCGGTTCCTGACGAGCCAATTCTTCCCTGTAGGAGGTGAGCGTCTTCTCCCGCGAGCTCATTTCCACCTGGATCGCGTCACGGCTGGCTTCGAGCTGTGAAAGCTGCTCAACCACCCTCTTGGTTTCTTCATCAAGCGACACAGTCCCGGAACTATGCATGTAGGACTGCAGTGCGGTTTCGGTTGTGTCGAGAGCCTTCTTCTTGGACTCTCCCTGCCCCTGGAGAAATTCGCGAACGGCACGTGAGCGGGTCCGGCTGGTGGTCAAATTTCTGTCGACGTACGACTCGGCATAGACGTTGGCGAGGAGTGCTGCTTCGCTGGCGTTTGTGCTGCGCGCGCTAATTTTTATGATGTCTGATTCCCGGATCGGCGCGAAGTCGATTACCTTGGCGAGGCGCTCCATGATCTGCTCTGGGGAACCGATGATCATCGAGGAATCGGCCTCTCCGGGAGACTCAATAATCGGTATTGGGGTTTTGTTATTGGGGGGCAGTGTTTTCATCTCCAGGAGCTTCTGTGCCACTGCCCGGGCCATGGAGTTAGATTTCAGAATTTCAAGCTCATTGGTGATCTTGTTGAGTGTGGCCGCCCCGGTGATATCAGGGGAAAAGGCCATTGAGCCCTTTGTCCCTTTCATATCAATCAAAACGAGAGAAGTCGATTCATAGACTGGACTCGTGGAGAATGAGTATATCGCGGTGGCAATGGTAACCATGATTAGGCAGGAGAGTATGGTCCACTTCCCTCTCAAGAACATGGTGAGGTATTCTGCCAGACTGAGTTCATGCGGTGCCGATTTGCCCGTCCTGCCGTTGAAGCCGGGCTTTTTGGAGTCATTCGTTTGCATCATGAGAGAAGTCCTGGACTAATTTCGATATACGATTGCATACGCTGCAGAATGAGCTATTCAGTTGAGTCAAAGTCAGCTTAAATTGAAGAAGCTGAAAAATTGGATGTCAACGGAGAATTCCCAGTGCTCTCAGCATCCTGGCAGATTACTCAAGCGGATGTACTCGAACTGAATTGCCGGTAATCCTTCCTGAGATGGATCAGCCTGCGGATAATGCGTGTCGAGCCTGCTTCCAAAGAACAGCGGAACGGAACTTTGTTGAAGGGGATGACGGTGTTTTGAAATCGCGAACGGCAGAGGACCGCCCCGTTAGAGCGTTGCAACGACGGGTGCATATTTCGCACAACGCGCATCCATCGCCTGCAAAGCAATTGGACATACTCTTGGCGAGAAGAACCTCCGCTTCGCGGAGCTTCGCAACGATTTGTTCCGCAGAACACTTCTTGCGACTCACTTTTCCCTCCTTTGACCAATTGTCCAATATACGAATTGGATCGGTCTATGGGGGGCAGGTCACAATCACGAAAGGCGCTTAGATGTGCAACTGCGGACTAAGAGCTTAATGGTACTTCCCGTGAGAACAGTATCGACCTTTTTCCAGAAACTTCATGTGACCGAAGGCACCTTGGACGGATTACAGGGGACTCTTGCCAACCGCCTTCCAACTCCCACTCCCGGGTGGAAGATTTTCGGCTTAGCACGCAAATACTTACGAGAAACGAAATCCACTTTCTAATATATTATTATAGGTACATCTTGCAACGCCTGCAGATTAGCTCTCCTGGTTTTTGAGGAGAGACCCTCCATGTGAGGATGATCTCGCATGAATCAAAGGTAATGGCCGGTTTGCGCCAGCGGAGAGACTTGATTTTGTTGTGGCCTGTTGCAACATTTGTCAAAGTGACACTAAGACCTTAAAACGGGAACAAGGAGATTAGCGATACTCTCTGACATTCATTCTAATCTTCAGGCTCTGGAAAAGGCTCTGAGGCTCGTAGACCATCTAAAAGTTAACGAAATCTATTGCCTGGGGGACATTGTCGGGTATGGGGGGAATCCGAACGAATGCGTGGCACTCGTGCGCGAGCGTTGTGTGAAGGTCGTGAAGGGAAACCATGATCTTGCCACGGTGGACCTTTCCATTCCGATTTTCACCCCGAAATGGGGGAAAACCGCGAACGCATGGACGTTCAAGGTTCTCACGGCGGTGAATCGCTGTTGCCTCGCCTGGCTTCCATTCAGACATGTCGGAGTAGACTGCACCATTGTCCACGCAAGTCCCGAGTCGCCATTTGACTGGGAGCACGTGAGTTCGGTCAAAGCCGTGTCGCGTCAGTTTCAACACTTTTCAACGCCGGGTGTTTCGTCGGCCACACTCATGTCCCTGGTGTCATCGGGGAGGATTTGCGGACATATACACTTCGGCGCGGGGTCAAGTTACTGATCAATGCGGGCAGTGTAGGTCAGCCCTGCGATGGGAAACCACAACTTAGTTCGTTATCATCGATACGGAGGCATGGAATTACGAGAACATCCGTGCCGACTATGACGTAAAGGGCGCGGCAGATGCGATCATTAGGGCCGGGCTCCGAAGCATTCTTGGTGCAAGGTTGGAGCATGGAATTTGAGGTGCAACTGGAATGCTGGTGGCGGTGGTTGGATTGCTGACGAACGCACATCGAGTTTCAGCACCCCGGCACCTCCTCCAGAGCGTCGGCCTTCAAGGGGCGCGACCATTCCTAGAAAAGGGTATAGATAAATGGTGCAAGCGCCGACCCCAATGTGAAGATAAGGAGAAGGCCAAGCAGGAGCAACATGAATATGATGGGCGCAAGCCACCATTTCTTGCGGGTGCTCATGAACGCCCATAACTCTCCGAGGACCGAGAGTTTTCCTTTTGAAGAACCCATGAAAGAGAGCCTCCTTGATGTACAGGTGCTGATAGAAAACCGTCGCACTGATAATTGGACGAGCATTTAGAACAAATGCTCGTATCTCTTCGCATCGAATGGTCGCGGATCAGGCTTCGTCCAGTAGCTGCTCTGAGACCGATCGATCTTGCGAGTCAGGGGATCCCGTCCCAGGAGTCTCAGGACCAGTCCGACCGGCGTAATGACGACGTAGAAGAAGATGCCAAGAAGGAGTCGGGTGTTGACCCATCCAAGAACATAGGCGAACTTCATCCATAGCACGTAGATTGGTCGGAGGACAGGTTTAAGGAACAAGCCTGTCAAAATAGAAAATCCCGACCCCGCGACGAACCAGATCCAGGAGTTTCCCCCCTTGTAATACCGGAATGCTGCAAGCGCGATCGCAATGACGCTGAAGAGAAACGCGAAGCTGCGTACTTTCTTATCCGACGTATCGATATTCATATCAGTCAAGCTGGAACTCCTTTCTCCAGTCGACATCCTGTTGGAGTTGTTTTTGATCTGTCTTCGCAATAACATAGTTGTCTATCACCAGGTAGTCCATCTCTGTTCGCATGAAGCATTTGAATGCCTCTTCGGGTCTGCACACAATGGGTTCACCCCGGATATTAAATGAGGTATTGATGATAACCGGGCACCCTGTTTTCTTGGCAAATGCGTCGATTACATCGTAGTACAATTGATTCGTCTCCCGACTGACCGTCTGGATGCGGGCCGAATAGTCGATGTGCGTAATAGCGGGCAGGTCCGATCGCGCAACGTTGAGTTTGTCGATACCGAACAGCCGTTCCTGGTCCGATGTCATCGCAATTTTTCGGTCTTCTGTCACGGAGGCGACAAGGAGCATGTATGGGCTCGCCCGGTCGATTTGGAAGTACTCAGAGACTCTCTCCTGAAGCACCGACGGGGCAAAGGGACGGAAAGACTCCCTGAATTTTATCTTCAGATTCATGACGGACTGCATCTTGGTGGACCGAGCATCGCCGAGAATGCTGCGGGCGCCGAGAGCGCGGGGACCGAATTCCATCCTCCCCTGAAACCATCCTATCACGTTTTCCTGGGCGATGAGATCCGCAACGATCGTGGCGAGTTCATCGGCCGGTACCTTCTTGGCGACGATCTCGTTCATCTTTATGAATTGACCGATCTCTTCCTCGGTGTACGATGGGCCGAGATACGACCCTTTCTGTGCATCAACACCATTCCCCGAGGTTATCCGCGGCTTGTCGAGATAGGCGTACCAGGTGAAGAGCGCAGCACCCAGGGCTCCCCCCGCATCTCCCGCCGGCGGCTGGATCCAAATATCCTCGAACGGACCTTCGCGCAGTATCCGACCATTGCCAACACAGTTGAGGGCGACCCCGCCGGCAAGGACGAGTTGTTTCGCACCCGTTTCCCGGTGGACATGACGGCTCATTCGAAGCATGATCTCTTCGGTAACCTCTTGTAACGATCGTGCGATATCCATCTCGCGTTGTGTCAAATCAGACTCACCTTCCCGGGCCGGGCCGCCGAACAGATCCGCGAAGTTTTCATTCGTCATGCGTAGTCCGGAACAATAGTCGAAGTACTTCATATTCATCCGGAAGGATCCGTCTTCCTTCAGGTCGATCAGATGATCGTAAATGGTCTGGACGTATTTGGGCTTCCCGTACGGCGCGAGGCCCATAACCTTGTACTCCGCCGAGTTCACCTTGAAACCGGCGAAATAGGTGAATGCAGAATACAACAGTCTCAGGGAATGGGGGAACTGGAGTTCTCCCATAAGGGTCAGGCGATTCCCATCCCCGATGCCATAACTCGTCGTGGCCCACTCCCCGACGCCGTCCATGGTCAGAAATGCAGCCTTCTGGAATGGCGAGGGATAGAAAGCAGAGGCGGCATGAGACTCGTGATGCTCCGTGAAGAGGAGCGGCACGTCTGCACCCAAGTTGTCATTGATCAGGGATGGAATCCACAACTTCTCCTTGAGCCAGAGGGGGAGTGCCATGATGAATGAGGCAATCCCTGAAGGAGCAGTGGCCAGATATGTCTCCAGGATCCGCTCGAATTTGAGCAGCGGCTTGTCGTAGAATGTCACATACGCGAGCTCGTGTGCCGTTATTCCGGCAGCGCCAAGGCAGTAGGCAATGGCGTGATTAGGAAAGCTGGAGTCGTGCTTTTTCCTGGTGAACCGCTCTTCCTGCGCCGCAGCAATGATCTCGCCGTCTTTGATCAGCGCAGCCGCCGAATCGTGGTAGAAACAGGATATGCCGAGAATGTACATTTACGCTCCTCTGGCGTTTTGCGGTGATCAATGGAATGACCAGACGCATACAGCACTGTCTTGTTTGTAGCCGCAGGTGAGATCATGAGAAGGAAAGGTAAGAAAAGGTCATCATTGTTCCGTAATCTCCTCCCCAGACTTGACAAAATATGCTGTCCTTCAGACAAAGTGCGTGTGATAGCGGCCACCGCGTAGGGTTCTTGAGATGAGCCGGTGTCCCTCAATCCAACGCTGGCAGGAGGAAAGGTAGGTGAAAATCAGAACGCAAAAGATTGCGAAAACAGAAGAAAACTGGTAAAAGACGAAACTCGGTACTGTTACATCGATGATGAGTCCCAACGCGTGCCAAGCGCTACGAACCGGCAATCTGCCATTTGGGCCGAGACTGCCTACAATCACTTTCCAATATTCACCCCAGATATGAAAGAGGCGACTGGATGTGGCCCACGTGTTCGCAGAAAAGATGCGGTAGATTTCTGGCAGTCTCTCTCGACTCGTCTTATTATGGGTCTTACGTGTGAGAAACACCAATCAGCGTCTTTTCGTTCTTGGGAGACGAAAGGGGGGAAGGCCCTGCACATCGGCGGGCCTTGAAGAGAAGCCGGAGAATTGGTAATTCCATGCTCTCATTGCTCGGCCAAGTACTGAGCACATACACTCCCCAACGAGGTCACCCGGCAATAGTCTGAGGTCAAGAAAGGCTGTTTCCCGCGAGAAGGCAGTCACTATCATGACTGTGCTGATTGACGTGATCATCCGGGTCTTCCCGAGGTGCACTGTCGTCGCGCCGGCGATCTCATCTCGCTTGTCTTCCAGAGCACGCTGCAGTCAACTCGGCACCTGTGAGCGGGCGAGCTCGTCCACATAGCATCGGCCGTCGTTCATCGTTGGATGGCCGACTTCAAAAACTCCTCAACTTCGCCCTGCAGCTAATCCGTGTGTCTGCTACTTTTCCAATAAGCTGCGGCCCCTGCGGATGCGGGGCAACTGCCTCGCACAAACTTACGATAAACGACATATCTGGCTCATATCTATACTCACCGCCATCTCGTTTCTGATCCGACAATTCAGGGAAATCGCCGGTTTGTGCCATAAATGTGACTTGATTTTGTGATAGCGTGTCGCAACATTTGATATGGCGCTGGCACAATCATAACACTGCGACAATGAAGTTAGCCATACTTTCTGATATTCATTCTAATCTTCAGGCTCTGGAGGAGGCTCTGAGACTCATAGACCAATGTAGAGTCGACGAAATTTATTGTCTGGGGGATATTGTCGGGTATGGGGGGAATCCGAACGAATGTGTGGCACTGGTGCGTGAACGTTGCGTCAAAGTCGTGAAGGGAAACCACGATCTTGCCACGGTGAATCTTTCCTATTCCGATTTCCACCCCGAGGCCGGCAAAATTGCGAACGCATGGACAATCAAAGTTCTCAAGCCAGAGCACCGGAGCTACCTCGCCTGGTTGCCGTTCAGGCATGTTGGAGTTGACTGTACATTTGTTCACGCAGGTCCCGAGTCGCCTATTGACTGGGAGCATGTCAGTTCGGAAGAAGCCGTGTCGCGCCAGTTTCCACACTTCGCCACTCCGGTGTGTTTCGTCGGCCACACACATGTTCCGGTTATCATCGGGGAGGATATGCAGTCATTCGCACTTAGGCGCGGGCTCAAGTTTCTCATCAATGTTGGGAGTGTAGGTCAACCCCGCGATGGAAACCCTCAACTTAGTTTCGGGATCTTCGATACGGAGGCATGGAAATACCAAGACATCCGCGCCGACTATGACATAAAGGGGGCGGCACACGCGATTATCAAAGCCGGGCTTCCAACCCTTCTTGCCGAAAGGTTGGAGTATGGAATGTGAAAAGACGAGCCCGAATGGATTGAAAACGAGGTAAAAGATGAGTCACACCAGACTCCCCCGCACCATCTACACGCTCCACGATCTGATTCAGGCTGCTCAGGAGGCCCGTCCCGGTCACACGGCGCTCATCGATGGGAACCGACGTGTCACGTACAGCGATCTTGCCGGTCAGTCCGCAGGATTCGCCTCATTTCTCCTCCGCTCCGGGATCAACCGTGGGGACAGGGTGGCGCTCTACCTTCCCCGGTCCA
>Ga0182027_10001676_pt1 | contig 36672 bp, 27 predicted proteins | sample 712E1DmetaG_FD_121300 | JGI IMG/M metagenome (GOLD analysis project Ga0182027, IMG submission 121300) | Permafrost microbial communities from Stordalen Mire, Sweden - 712E1D metaG (Illumina Assembly) | ecosystem: Environmental > Terrestrial > Soil > Wetlands > Permafrost | place: Sweden...
CGCGGATTGTTGCGACCACCTCGGCGAGGCGAATCGCGACTGTTACCGCGCCCAGTGCTTCGCCACGGCTCGGGCACTGGCGTCTCGGCTTTCGCTGGCCGAAGGATCCTGGAGCGTGAGCTTTCAGTCCCGTCTGGGACGAACGCGCTGGATTCACCCCTACACCGATGCCGTGATTTCGCAGCTCGCGGCCCAGGGGAAGAAGCGGCTGGTGGTGTTTTGTCCATCGTTCGTCGCCGACTGCCTGGAAACCATCGAGGAGATCGGAATCCGAGCCAAGGAACAATTCGTCGCCGCCAGCGGGGAACAGCTAACGCTGGTGCCGTCGCTCAACGCGACCCCGGCATGGGCGGACGCCGTGGTGACGCTGGCCCGTCGGCAAGTAGCTGGCGACATCGCGGCGCGAAGTCTTCGCTAGCGGCTCTACGGCCCCATCAGATCGGAACGCGCCTTGGCCGGCAAGGTGCCGACCATGGGCACAAGGTCAGTAGTTGCCGTGCAACCAAAGGCTGGTGTACGAAACGTCGGACTTGCCGTTGGCGCCGAAATCGAAGATGGCAGCTGGATCCGATCCGCCGGCGATGTAGGCCGTGCTCACGGGGCATTCGCCGGCGGAGTAGATTCGGCTTCCATGGCTGATTCTCAGTGGAGGACGCTGTCGTGGATCGCTTTGAGCAGTGGGTTTCGCTGCCCGGCTGCCGCCGACGAAAGGTACCCTTCATTGAGTTCCCACTGGATGACGCCGCCCAGGCCCTTGGCTTTGACGTATGCGCCCTTCTCCGCAATCGACTGCTCGTCGTCGTAGGAAATGTAGGTGCAGCCGTCGGGCGCATGGGCCGAGGTGAACGACAGGTAGGGCACCCGCGCGAGGGCATCCCACTTGCGCGCGCTGGCGCTGTAGTAGTTCGTCATGATGTTGGCATAGGAAATCGTGCCGTCGCTGGCGAGCAGAGTTGCACCGTTCAGGGCTTGGTCGGGTGCGGTCACCGGCGACGAATAGCACAGGCCATAGAAGCCGATGCCGATGCCCAGTTTGGCCGCGGGCACGGAGGCCGCGAGGTACAGCTTCACCGTCGAATCGATCGACGTGGGCGTGGCCGAATCGGTCTGGTAAAGCGCGCTCGAATGCCAGCTCTTCCAGCCCTGCCACGCACCGGCCTGGCCGTAGGACATGATGTTGAGCTGGTCATAGGCGGCGGCGATGGCGGGGAAGCCGGACAGGTCGGCGCCCAGGTTGACGTTGATCTCGCCGATGGGAATGGTCAGAAGAGCGTTCGGCTTTGCCTTGCGAATGCGAGTGGCGATGTCGATGACCGCGGGCTCGTCGGCCTTGTCCATGGGCTCCCAGTCGATGTCGATGCCGTCGTAGCCAGTGGTCGTGAGCAATGCGACCAGGTTGGCGGCGAACGTGGCGACGGTTGCGCTGGCGGTCGCCTGCTTGAAACCTGTCTGCGAGTCGGCGCCGCCGATCGAGGCAATGGCCTTCACCCCGTGGGCGTGAGCCGCGGCGATGAGATCGGTCGCGAGCTGCGGGTTGCCGCCGGCCAGGGTCATGGAACCGTCCGCATTGGGCAAGTAGAACGCCATCGCGATATGCGTGAGCCCCGACCATTCAATCTCCGCAATCGGATACTGGGTAGGGTCCCAGCTCGCGTAGTAGCCCATCGACCGGGCGCCCGAGGCAGCGCCGCCGTCGATGCTGCCGGCATCCACGCCGCCGCCCGCGCCGCCGGCTGCTGCCGTCGTGCCGCCGGTTGCCTGCCTTCCGCCTGTCGCGGAGATTCCGCCCGCGCTGGCATCGACGGTGGCTTTCGACCCACCGGATGCAGGCGCGCCGCCGGATGCAGTCGCGCCACCAAGCGCAGCATCGACTCCGCCGGAGGATCCTCCGGACGCAACCCTTCCGCCACTGCCGATCGCGCCGCCAGTGCCGGACGCACCTCCCTGAGCCGTGGCACCTCCCGTGGAAACCGCACCGCCCGATCCAAGCGCGCCAAGCGCGCCTCCTTGGCCAGTCACACCGCCGCTGGCGATAGCGCCGCCGCTCGCGACAGCGCCGCCCGTCGAGGTCGCGCCTCCGACACCTGACTTGCTGCTACTCGTTCCGCCGCACCCGACGTTCATGCCGACGTAGACACCGAGCAAGAGCAGGCTGAGGCGTCGCATCTCTTCCATGGGTTCTCCGCGGCGTTGATGGGCAGCCGCATCAGGCATTTTCCGCTCCATTCGTCCGTGTGCCAAGCCCCCAACCGAGAAAAGATGTTCCCAAGTTGTGCAGTCGAACAACTTGCGAATCAAACCAAGGTTCTTCATCATCTTAGAGACAGCGAAAGGAGCCCCCCTCGAAATGGCAGTTGCCCGGAAGCAGAAGATGTTCGTGCTCGACACCAACGTCATCCTTCACGACAGCAAATGCATGTACCAGTTCGAGGAGCACGACATCGTCATTCCCATCACGGTGCTGGAAGAGTTAGACGGGTTCAAGAAGGGCAACGAGTCGGTCAATTTTCACGCGCGCGAGTTCTTGCGCGCCGTCGACGGGCTGGCGCAGCAGCCGCTGTTCAGCAAGGGCGTGAAGATCGGCAAGGGGCTGGGCAACCTCATCGTCAAGGTGGGCGGCGAGTACCACAAGGATCTGCTTACGGCTTTCGACACGCGCACGCCCGATCACGAAATCCTCAACATCGCCTACCAGCTTTGGCGCCAGTTCCCGCGCCGGGAGATCATCCTGGTCAGCAAAGACGTCAACTTGCGCATGAAGGCCAAGGCCATGGGCTTGACCGCGCAGGACTACCGCAACGACCACGTCAAGGACATCGCCTCGCTGTACACCGGGATCCGTCTCAAGGAGCACGTGGAAGAACTGCTGGTGGACCGCATGTACACGCAGCCGTTCACCATCAATCCCGTTGATCTCAAGTTCGAACAGCCGCTGGTGCCCAACGAATACCTCATCATCCGCAACGGCAAGAAGTCGGCCCTGGCCACCTACGACAGCGACCGTTCGGTGGTCCGCCGCGTGGACAAGCTGACCGCCTATGGCATCACCTCACGCAATGCCGAGCAGGCATTCGCCTTGAATGCGCTGACCAATCCCGAGGTCAAGCTGGTCAGCATTTCGGGCAAGGCGGGCACGGGCAAAACCCTGCTGGCTTTGGCCGCGGCGCTGGAGCACAAGAAGGAGTACCGCCAGATCTTCATGGCCCGCCCGGTGGTGCCCTTGTCGAACAAAGACATCGGCTACCTGCCCGGCGACATTCAGTCCAAGCTCGATCCGTACATGCAGCCGCTCTACGACAACTTGGGCGTCATTCAGAATCAGTGGGGGGCGACCGATGCGCGCCACAAGCGCATTCGCGAGATGCTCGACGAGAACAAGCTGGTCATCGCGCCGCTGGCCTACATTCGCGGTCGCAGCCTGGTGAACATCTACTTCATCGTCGATGAGGCACAGAATCTCACGCCCCACGAGGTCAAGACCATCATTACCCGTGCCGGCGACGGCACCAAGCTGGTCTTTACCGGCGATATCTTCCAGATCGACCACCCGTACTTGAACAGCCACTCGAACGGCCTTTCCTACCTCATCGACAGGATGCAGGGGCAGAGCATCTACGCCCATGTGAATCTGACCAAGGGCGAGCGCTCGCAGCTGGCCGAGCTGGCAAGCAACCTGCTCTAGCCCGGCCACCTCCTCGCTTCATTGAGGAGAAGGGTTACGTCTTTCGGGGAAATACGTCGAATCCGTAGTTGTAGTAGCCGCGATCGTCTTGCGTCTCGAGTTCGATGCGGATACCGAGTTCCCGGCGTTCGATCTTCATCAGCTTGCAGCGTTGCACCCAGACTCGCAGCAACCGGCGCATCCAGGAAAACACCTCGTCCCAGCGTTCCTCTACCTGCCCGGGCTTGAGACGTGCGACACCCTTGCCAAGTTCGGCTTGAAGGCGGCCGAGGTCAACTGAAGATGCGTAATACCCCGTGGTGAGATTCGGCCCGGCCACCTGCGTCTCGGCCTCGACTGCGCCCGCCAGACCGCCGATGATTTGACTGGCTTTAGCCTGGCGCTCGTCGGGCGGCTGCTGCGGTGCCGGTGGGATGGAGGGCAGCGGCGGGAATCGGGCCACCGGGTTCTCTCCCTGCGATCGAGGTGTTGTCGGTTTGTGCGGCACGAAGGATCTTTACCATATCAACTAGCTGGTCTCGAATGTCCATGTCCAACCTCGGACATCGCAGGCACCCTATGCGCGGACCTGTGTTTATGCTACCGCAGTCTGTGGCGAGCGATTTCAAGTCGTTGCCGAAGGGCGGGGTCGCCAGGGCTGAGCGCAAGCGCTGCTTGGTAGTGGGTGACGGCATCTGAAAACCGGCCCTCGTTGAACGCGGCATGACCGAGGTTGGTATGGCCATTGATCGACTTGGGATCGACTTGGACGGCCTGCTTGAAGTGTTCCGTCCCTTCAGCGTCGCGGCCGACTTGATGAAGGGCCATCCCCAAGTTGTTGTGGATGGATGCGACCAGCGGCGCGCGCTTGCCGGCAAAGTTCGGGTCTTTGGCCAGGACGGAAAGGTAGTAGTCAATGGCGTTCTGGAATTTGCCCTTTTGGATCCAAGCGACTCCAAGGGCGACTTCGGCGCTCAGATAGTCCGGATTGATTTCAAGGCATTTGAGCGTTTGCTCGATTCCCTCGTCCGTCCTTCTGGCCTCGAATAGTTCCGTGGCGATGCTGTAGTGGCCAAGATAGCTTCGGGGATTGATGTCAAGCGTGTGCGCGAAAAGTGTCTGCGTGGATCGCCAGATTCTGGCTTGAGAAAAGGTTGAGAGCGCCAAGGCAATGAGAATCGCCGCCGAAATTCCCAACGTCCTGGTTGTTGCCCGGGATCGGATCAAAAGGCCAACGACCGCGAGGCTTGCGCCAAAAATCGGAACATAGAGATAGTGGTCAGCCACGGTCGAGAAATCCTGAAACTCAAAGGGGACGAGGCCCAGAACAGGTGCGATCGAGAGGCAGAAGATCGCCCATCCACAAGCCACGAATGAATGCCAAGCCGGACCACCGTTCCGCTGGGATCGCCCTGGACGGCGAAGAGAGTAGGCGACCGTTGCCGCTCCGGCAACGACAAGCAGGAGCGAGAGCACCATTTGCCAGCCAGGGACTTCATTGAGAACGTAACGCGGGGAGCGCCCGTAATCGAGGGTGAGGTGAAACGGGAAGAGCAGTTTGCAGAAGTAAAACGCGAAGGCATCCGAGGCCACGCGAAGCCTCTCGAGGAAGTTCGGGATGAATTCCATATTCAGGTCGGGCTGAAGATGTTTGGTGATGAGCACGAGAGGAAGAAGCAGCGTCCAGAAGAGGATCGGGGCTTTTGCACTTTCCTTCATGCTTTTGCCGAGGAGGATCCGATCTATGAGTAGGAGAACCCCTGGGAATACGATGGCCGAGGGTTTCGAGAGCACCGCTGCGACAAGATACACGGCAGTCAGGGTCCTTCTTGGCAATCGGTAATAGTGCCAGATCCCTAGCAATCCGAACATGCCGGCGAGGCCCCCTTTGAATTCTGAGATCCACGCAACCGTCTCGACTTGAGCGGGGTGAAGCGCGAAGAACAGCGCCGATATGAGCGAAATGCCGCGCGTCTGGGCTTGGCCTAGCGTGGGAGAGGTTGTGCTGGCGATGCCAAGAAGCGTTTTCACGAGCAAGAACACGAGCGACGCATTGACGACATGGATCGCGAGATTGAGTGCGTGAAAGAGCGACGCACTCTGCCTGAGCGTGCCGAAAAGCCGCACAATCCCGGAGAATGCCCACCAGATCGAATAGGTGACGGGAACGTAAAGGCCAAAATAGGACTTCGTCCAGAAGGCGAATAGATTGGAGATCGACAAGCTCTGCAAATGAGGATTGTCGAGAATGTGATTGTAGTCATCCAGTCGGATGAAACCCGCGACAAGAACCGGGGAGAGGGCAATCACGGTCAAGGGAATGAGAATTCCGAAGGCTCGATAGGGGGACGATTGAATTTCGGAATGCCGCTTGGATTTTTTTGGGGATCCCATGTCCTGTCCTCAGCGCGCCAGCGCGGAGCCGGCCGTGCGAATTCGCTGGTTGCAGGTGGAGCAGAATTGCGCCGACTTGAGGTCGATGTCCTCGACGTAGGTCGAGCTGCGCATCACGCAGGTGGCTTGGTTGCAGTGGATGAGCCCGCGGGTGTGGCCGAGCTCGTGGATGGCTTCTTTGGCCAGCCGGTCGAGCAGAAGCCGATGGTTGGTGGCTAGGCCGTAGCGGGTCGGATCGAGGCGGTAGGTCGACACCACCGCGGCGCGGCCCGCGAGTTGCGCCTCGCCGAAAACGTAAGTCAGGATGGGAATGAACAGATCCACACCCGCGATGCCGAGCACGCTGGCCTCGCTGCCCGCGGTTTCCTCAAGCAGCAGCTCGAGAAGCTCGGTCGAGTTGTACTGGCCGCGCGAGCTGTCGAAGGCCAGCTCGGGATCGAAGCGATGGGGATGCACGGTGACCGTCGCCGCGAAAGCGCGGTTGACCTGCGCGCTGAGGTGATCGAGCAGGGGCGGTTGGCTCGGCAGGCAGATGGGGACGAGGAGAACCACCGACACGGTCGCCCGCTTACGTCGGTTTGGAACCGTTGGTGTCTGCCTCGCCACCCTCGCTACGTTGCAAGCCGTAGCGCTTGATTTTGTTGTACAGCGTGGCGCGGTCGATCTGCAGCAGATCGGCGGCCTGGGTGATGTTCCAGCGGGTTTTCCCGAGGACAACCGCGATGTGGGCCTTTTCCATGTCGGCCAGCGAATCGCTGGCGGGCGTCGTCGCGGCCGGTGCCTCGGGCACGGTGAAGGGCAGATCCTCGGGTCGGATGATGCCCGAGCGGCTGACCACCATGGCGCGTTCGATGGCGTTGGCCAGTTCGCGCACGTTGCCGGGCCAGTCGTAGGCCATGAGCTTCTGGTTGGCTTCGGGGCTGATGTCGGACACGCGCTTGTCCATCTCCATGGCCAGCTTGCCCATGAAGTGACGGGCTAGCGCGGGAATGTCCTCGCGCCGTTCGCGCAAGGCCGGCAAGGCGATGCTGAATACGTTGATCCGGTAGTAGAGATCTTGGCGGAAGCGGCCGTCGGCGACAAGCTTTTCCAAGTCTTCGTTGGTGGCGCAGATGATGCGGAAATCCACATGCACCGGGCGAGAGCCGCCAAGGCGCATGACCTCGTTGGTTTCGATGGCGCGCAGAAGGTCGACCTGCATCTTGGGCGTGATGGTGCCGATCTCGTCGAGAAACAGCGTCCCGCCGTCGGCCATTTCCAAGCGGCCCTTGCGCCGGAAGTTGGCGCCCGTGAAGGCCCCCTTCTCGTGTCCGAAGAGCTCGCTCTCTAGGAGGCTGTCGGGCAAGGCCCCACAGTTGATAGGGACGATGGGAAAGTATTTGCGCGCGCTGTTGGCGTGGATGGTGCGCGCGACCAGCTCCTTGCCGGTTCCGCTTTCGCCCCGGATCATCACGGTGGCGTTGGTTTGCGCCACTTGCCGGATCATCTCCATGACCTTGTGCATGGCCGGGCTTTCGCCGATGACAAAGTCCGCCGACGACAGCTCGGCGATGGTTTCCTTGAGCTGCGAATTCTCGTCCTCCAGCCGCCGCTCTTTGAGAGCGCGCGCGACCAGGTGGCTGAGTTCGTCGGGATCGATGGGCTTGGTGACGTAGTCGAAGGCGCCTTGCTTGAGCGCGCGCACGGCGGTGTCCACCGAGGCGAAAGCCGTCATCATGATGACGACGATCTTGGGGTTCAGGGCGTGGATGCGCGACTGCAGTTCCATGCCGTCCATGCCGGGCATCTTGATGTCGAGCAGGATGATGTCGTAGGGGCAAAGTTCAAGCGCTTGCAAGGCCAGGGTGGCGCTCGCGGCCGTGGCCACGTCAAAACCGTCCTTGCGAAACCAGTGCAGCAAGGAATCGCGGACGCTTAGTTCGTCGTCGACGATCAAGATGCTGGCTTGTTGTGGGGGCATGTTAGGCGGATTCCTTGTTGGAGATCGCGGGATGGCGGGGACTGCAGAGCATGTGGCCGGGGTCTATGATGCCATGGTGGCCCCTAGCAGCGCCATAGGGGCGCCCTCCTAATCCCACGATGGAAATCATCCACCGAACGTCGTGCAACCGCCAAGGTTCTTGAGGCAGCTCGGCAGAATGCACGAACCAGCGCCACCCGCACCGCCGGTGCCACCCGTGGAAGCTGTGTTTCCATCCGCAGCAGTCATGCCACCGCTGGCGGAACTGCCGCCATCGTGGTTACTGCTGCTTACGCTAGTCGCAGGTGCCGGAGCAGGGAACGAAGGTACCGTTGGTGGCGGTCACGGTCGCGGAGCCGCTGGTGAGAGATCCCGACTTGGCCGTCACGGTGATGGTGCCGGGGCCGGTGGCCTGCACCAGGGCGAAGGAGATCCCAAGGAAGGCATTGCGCGTGTTGCCGCGGAAGGTTTCCTGAATTCTGTTTCCGCTGTCCACGGCCACGATGGTGCCCGGGCCGGTGATGGCATACGTCACGGGATCGTTGGAGCTGGTGACCACATTCCCGGCCGCGTCGGCAATCGTGGCCTGGATGAACGAGATGTCGTTCAGATCCGTGAGCAAAGTGGCGTGGTCGGCCGCGAGTACGACCTTGCTGGCCGTAGTTCCAGTGGCAGGAGGCGTGGCGGTCACTCCCCAAATCTTCGCCCAGTCGTAGCCGATTTGCCTCATGGTTCCCATCGCGTCCATCAGTCCACGCGCGGTGGCGGGCCCGTAACCCTGGGTGCCGGGCCATTCGTCGGGTGCCTCGCCAAGGTAGTCCGCGCCCAGCCACATGAACAGGCCGGTCAGCCCGGGATTGGCGGTGACGGTAGCCCAAGTGGTGGTTTCGGTGCCCATTTCGGTAAGCACGCCGGACTTCGTGGGCGAGCCGGCCATGGCTGTGATGACTTCGTCGGTTCGGTAGTTGCCGCCGAAGACGTCGAGCAAGGTCTGCGTGGCGCCGGTGGTATCGCCAGAATCGGCGGGCTGAAAGAGGGCCTGCGTGACCGCGCGGTTCGGGTCGAGGGCCTTGGTGATGGCGATCATCTTGGTCAGGATGGGCGTTCGCGTGGTGATGCTGTCGCGGATCTCGTTGCCGGTGCTGTAAAGAGCGATGCTGGGATGATTGCGATCGCGCGCGACAATGCTGGTCACCACAACTTGATACCAGGTCGCGCCGGTGGCGGTTCCTGGCACCGCGGGCTGCCCCGTCGGAGCCGATGCGGACTTACTGAAGTACGTGGCAAAGTCGCCCGTATCGGTGTACTTGTGCGCCACCCAGGTGTCGAAAAACTCGTCCATGACGAGAAGACCCATTCGGTCCGTCAGATCGAGAAAATCTGGGCTGGGCGGATCGTGGGACGTGCGGATGGCGTTGATGCCGATGGACTTGAGGTGTGCTAGGCGCCGCTGCATGGCCCGTTGTGGGGCGGCCATGCCAAGTCCGTGGTGATCTTGGTGGAGCGCGGCGCCCTGGAATTTCACGCTCTTTCCGTTGACGGTCAGGCCCGCGTTGTACTTGATCTCGCGGATCCCGAACGGGGTCACATCGTCGTCGACCGTGGCGCCGCCGACCTGAACGTTGGTCAAGAGCTGATACATGTTGGGCGTCTTGAGATCCCAAAGCTGCGGGTTTGTAACCGGCACATCGAACGCAAAGTTGGCCGATGCCCCCGCCGCGATGGTCTGCGCCGCTGCCGCAACCGGCGTCAGCGCCTTGCCGCTGGGGTCGCTGACGATGCCTTGCACGCTCACGCTGGCCGAGGCACTGCCGCCGTTGACCACGGTCGTGGTCACTTTCACGGTCGCCGCCGTGGTCGTGGGGGCGGGAGTGCTCACGTACGTGGCCCACTGATCGATGTGCACGGGATTGGTCGCTAGCAGACGAACATGGCGATAGATGCCCGCGCCCGCGTAGAAGCGCGAGGAGGGTTGCAAGCTGGTATCGGTCTTGACCGCAATCACATTGTCCGTGGTCCCGAACTTCACATTCGAGGTGATGTCGTAGCGGAAACTGGTGTACCCGCAGGGCTGGTTCCCGATCTGGGTGCCGTTGACGTAGACCGTGCTATTGGCCATGACTCCATCGAACTCAATGAAGACCTTGCTGCCTGAGAGGCTTTGATCAAGTGTGAAATGCTTTCGGTACCATCCGATCCCTGACGGCAGATAGGCGCCTCTGCCGGTGCTCGGCGCGTTCTGGGAGAAGGGGTCGGCGGGCGGATTCGGGCCCTCGATGGCCCAGTCGTGCGGAACACTCAAGCGCCGCCAGGCAGTGTCCGCGAACGCCGTCGCATCCGCACCGGAAGCATCGCCATAGTTGAACAGCCAGTTGTCGTTGAAGGACTGGATGGTGCGAACTCGGTTGGTGGCCACCGTGCCGCCTCCGCCAGTTGCGCCGCCGGAAGCGCCGCCCAGTCCTGTCGTTCCTCCGCCCGCTCCGCCCGAACTGGTCGTGCCACCCGACGCTGACCCAGCCGTGCCACCCGCACCGCCACTGCTGCTGCCGCCGCTGCTGCCGCCATTTGTGACTATGTTGCCTCCGGTGCTGCCGACTTGACCCCCGGAACTTCGTCCGCCCGATCCCGCCGCACCACCCGAGCCCCCTTGCCCGCTGCCGCCAGCGCTGCTGGCATCTGCCGTCCCCGCGGCCCCGCCCGCCCCAAGCCCGCCCGCCCCAAGCGCACCCGCCCCAAGCCCGCGGGCTCCCAGCCCGCCAGCTCCCACGATGCCTCGGCTGGAGATAGCCGCGTCCTGGCTTCCGCCACTTCCCGTCGGTGATTTGTTCGCCGAGGAGCTACACCCGATACCCGCACCAACTGAAAGAAACAGAACACCCAGCAGAACGCAACCTCGGTGCTGCGTTTGTTTCGAGAGACATAGGTACATCATGGCTCCTTCGTTTGTACTCGACCAATTTTCCCAGCCTACCACAGCACCCGTCGTCGTTTACCTCCATGGGTGAATCGAAACGGTTGTCGGAACCGTGGCCCCAGACGGATCCCGCACACTACGGGACGGGGCGAGGTCTTTGGCGCGACGTAAAAGCCTTCGCGCACGCCCCAGCGCTGGTGAAGTTGCGGTAGATGGACGCCGGAAGCGCGCAGTGCGACGGTCCGGAGGTCGGAGGCCATGGGCTATAGGCTGGAGGTCGGTTGCGATTCCAAGCAACTACCACCAGATCGAGACCTTCTAGCGAAGCGTCCGGTGCTAGTCGCACGTTCCGGAGCACGGAACCCAGGTGCCCTCGGTGGCCGTGATGGTCGCGGTGCCGTCCGTCAGCCCGGCGGCCTTTGCCGTCATCGTGATGGTTCCAGCGCCGGTTGCCTGAACGATGGCGTAGGCCGCGCCTCCGAAGGTGTTGCGTGAAAGGCCGCGGAAGCTTTCCTGCGTCTGGCTCCCGCTGTCCACGGCAACGATCGTTCCGGGCCCGGTGATGGCGAAGGTCACAGACGTGTCGCTGGAAACTACGGCCTTGACGAAGGACACGTCGTCCACATCGTTTAGCAAGGTGTCGTGATCTGCCGTGAGGACCACCTTGCCCGCCGCTGCTCCGCTCGGCGGGGCCGACGTGGAGGGTGCTCCCCAGATCTTCGCCCACTGGTAGCCGATGGCTCGCACGGCACCCGTTTCGTCCATGAGGTGGCCCCCAGCCCCCCCAATATTGGGCCATCCGCCGTTCTGCTCGCCCATGTAGTCAACCCCGGTCCACATGAACAAACCCGTCAGAGCTGCGTTGCCCGTGACTTGGGTCCAGGTGGCTGTTTCGGTGCCCATCTCGGTGATTAGGCCCGATTTTGTAACCGTGGCCGCTGCCGCCGAAATGGCGACAGGTACGTTGTAGTTGTCGCCCCAAACATCCAGCAAAGTATTCGTCGCTCCCCCTACGTCGCCGGCGGTGCCGGGGTCAAGCAGGGCTTGGGTAACATAGTGTGATGGATCGAGTTGGTGGCTGATCTTGACCATCTCGGTAAGGATCGGCGTCCTCGTCCCGATCCCGTCGTGAATTTCGTTGCCCGTGCTATAGAGAGCCACGCTGGGGTGGTTCCGATCCCGCATGACGAAGCCGGTGAAATCCACCTCCCACCACTTTGTTCCCGTGGCAGACGAAGGCAGTGGCGGCATTCCGGTCGGCTTCGTCGAGGCCGTATTGAAGTAGAGCGCATAGTCGCCAGTGTCTGTGTACTTGTGAGCGCCCCAGACATCGGTGAATTCATCGAGGACCAAGAAACCCATCCGGTCAGTCAAGTCCAAGAACTCCGGAGACGGCGGATCGTGGGCCGTGCGGATTGCGTTGACTCCAATGGCCTTGAGCTGCGCCAGCCGACGCTGCATGGCCCGCGCTGGTGCCGCCAGTCCGAGCCCGTGATAGTCCTGATGGTTCGCGACGCCCTGGAATTTCAGGCTCTTTCCATTGAGTGTCATGCCGGTACTGAACTTGAGGTCTCGGATACCGAAGGGGGTGACATCGTCATCCACGGTTTTGCCACCGACTTGGACGTTGGTCAGGAGCTGATACATGTTTGGCGTGGTGAGATCCCACAGCTTGGGGCTCGTCACCGGAACATCAAATGCGATGGTGGCCGATGCCCCAGCCGCAACGTCCTGGGCAGTCGCCGACACCGGTGCCAGCGCCGCCCCGCTGGCAGGACTCACAATGCCCTGCACGGTCACGCTCTGCGAGGAGGCGCCCGAATTGACCACCGAGGTGGTGACGTGGACGGTCGCCGACGCCGCCGTGGGGCTGGTCGTATTGACGAAGGTGGCGTATTGATCAATGTGCACCGGATCGGTCGCAATCACGCGCACGCGGCGGTAAATGCCAGCGCCCGCATAGAAGCGCGAGGCGGGCTGCTTACTCGTGTCGGTCTTGACCGCAAGAACATTCTCCGCGCCGAGCTTCACACTCTTTGTCATGTCGTAGCGGAAGCTGACGTAACCGTAGGGATGATTCCCGAGCTGGGTGCCGTTGATGTACGCCGTGCTGTTCCCCATGACGCCGTCGAACTCGATAAAGACTTGTTTGTCCGAGGTAACGCTTGCGGGAAGCGTGAAGTGGGTGCGGTACCAACCAATTCCCGACGGCACATAGCCCCCTCGGCCAGTGGTTGCGGCATTCTGATCGAACGGACCCTCGATGGCCCAGTCGTGCGGCACGCTCACCGGGCGCCAGCCAGAGTCCGCGAAAGCCGCTTGATCCGCCCCGGTCGCGTCACCCTTGTTGAAAAGCCAGTTCCTATCGAGCGGCATGATGATTCGGACTCGGTTTCCGATCGGTGGAAGAGTGGTTGCGCCGCCACCACCGCCAGAGCCTCCTTTGGACGCTACGGTGATTCCTCCCGAAGTCCCCGTGTCGCCACCTGAGCCGGCGCCTCCTTGCACCGCGCCCCCGGCAATGTTGCCGCCTGCTGCCGACATTCCACCTTCGCTGGTCGCGCCCCCATTCATGGCGTTGCCTGCGGCTTGGCTGCCCCCACTCGCGCCTGACGAAGTGTTCTTTCCGCTGCAACCGAGCGCCAACGGCGTGCCGAGAATCAGCACCAGAATGAAAGGACGTGCTTTCTGGATCATTTTCATGGCTTCTCCTGCAAACGAGGACGTGCTTGCTGAACTCAGTGCATTGGCATCGCAGTGCGGCATAGTGCACATAGTACAACTCAGAAAGGCCCACGGCACCGTGCATCTGTTGGATTCGCCAAGAAGTCATCCGTCACCTCTTTTCTTTATCAGGTGATGACGCTCTGTTCCCTTGGTTGCCAAGTCGCCGACCAGGTTCGGCTGGCAGGCAGATATGGAAAGGCCGTGGTCAGGTTGGCACGACCCAACCGCAACCACGGCCTTTGCTGACGGCTTGCGAACTGTCTACTTTGCCAAGAAGATATCGGGCTTGGGTGGATCGGCCATGCCGACGCCGATGTGGAAGCCCACGTGCGGCGGCTGGTTGTAGGCTGAGTTCTCAAACGCCACTTGCGCACGGTAGGTGGGGTCGTGCATGAGCGTGTAGATACGGCGCTTGGTCACTTCCGTGGTTGTAAACACGCGCAGAGCCGCGTTGCTCGATTCGCGGAGCACCAGTTCCTCGCGCCAATCGCCCAGCAGGTCTGCGGTGAGAGTCGGGGTAGCCTTGGTGCTGTTGTTCGACCCGCAGTCGGAGCAACTCAGCAGGGTTCCGCCACCGACCTTGGTGATGGACGTGCCACTTTCCAGCTCACGCCATTCATCGGCGTCCCAGTAAATGAGGAAGTTGCTGCCAGCATTGGGGGTAACCGTGGCACCCGTGCCACAGTTGAGATTGCCAGTGTGGCTCGACGAGCACGACGCGCCAGTCTCGTTGCCCACGCCGACATAGTCGGCGGCGCCACGCCCGTTGTCCCCACCTCCGGTAATGTTGAAGTACGTCTTGCAGGTGGCTGCGTCGTGACAATCTCCGCCCCCTAGGCTCTCGTGAACCGTGAACACCGAGATGCCTTTGCCAACTACCAACTCACCGACGTGCATGGCATCGCCATGGCCAAGATTGGTGCTGCACTTGAAGACGCCATCGCTGTTGATGGTGGTTGCACCGGTAATGATCTCCTGTCCACCATCGCCATCCGTGTCCGCTGCCATCTCGGAATGGTCGCCACCGCCGTTGGGAATGGCGGTCACGCTGTCGTAGACCCAGTTTTTGGCCAACACGCCATTGCGATAGGTCAGCGAAGAAACCGTCATGCGCGTGTAGTACCCCCGGCCCTGGATGATGCTCGGCTTTCCGGTGGCGACGCCGCCTTCCTTCACGAATGCGATTCCACCATTAAAGCGGTCCACGCGGTTGCCGTAGGCATCGCCCCAAGAGGACACGTCACCGCGGGGGACCGGATAGTCCACCGTATCCAGCTCCTTGCCCGTGTCTCCCGCGAACACGGTGACGTACTCGGGCCCGGTGAGGATGTAGCCGGTTGCGTTGCGGTACACAGCACTGTCATCGTCGGTGGCAGCGGGCCCCTTGCTCAGATACGCGCCGGTTCCGTCCTTGGTGCCCGGTGCGGTCTTGACCGCTAGCTCGGCCTTCCCATCACCGTCGAAGTCGGCCACCGACATTTGCGTGTAGTGCGCGCCAGCACGAATGTTCGGCCCGAGGTCGATGCGCCAGAGCTTCTTGCCAGCCAAGGTGTATCCGTCAATGTAGACGTTGCTGGTGACGCCGGATTGGGCGTTGTCATGCGAGTTCGATGGGTCCCACTTGAGCACGATGTCGAGCTTGCCGTCCCCGTCGAGATCCCCGGTGCTTCCATCGCTTGCGCTGTAGCCACTGCCCGGCGATGTCAGGGGAATACTCAGGTAGTTCTGGGCCCAGGCAGTGACCGCATCGGACTGCGCCCCCTCGACGCCTTTGATCACGGCGCTCACCGAATACTTCGAGCTGGTACTGCCGGCTGCATCCAGATAGTTGGTGCTGTCGGTGACATTGGCCAGCTTGGCGCCATCTTTGTAGAGGTTGTACGAGACATTGGTGGCCGTGGTGTCGTACTCGGTGCCAAACATGCGCCAGCCAACATAGACACCTCCTGTGACCTTCACGGCCACGACGCCACGATCCAGGTTTTCCATCTGATAGTGGCCGGTGCCGCCACCCGAAGGTGGGGTGGTTGCCCCTCCTGCGTTCGCGACGCCACCCGTATTCGCAGAACCGCCGTCGCTGGCGATGCCGCCTGAGGCTTGGACCCCACCGGTCTTCTGGGCGCCACCCGTCTTCTGGACACTACTCGTGCTTTGCGCGCCGCCTGTGCTTTGTGCGCCGCCTGTGCTTTGCGCGCCGCCTGTGCTTTGCGCGCCGCCTGTGCTTTGCGCGCCACCCGCGCTCGTCGAGCTGCTAGGTACGCTCGCGCCCCCTTGAGTTGCACCGCCTGTTCCCGTCGCGGTGGTTCCCGTTGAAGAATTGCAGGCTGGGAATAGAATCGCTGCGCTGGTGGTGTACAACAATGAGGTGAGGATCCTTCCTGCTCGAAGTTGTCGTTTGCTTTCTCGGTACATGCGTGACCCCCTTTATTCGGGTATTCAGGCCCGTGGATTCCGAATTCTGCGATGAGGTAGTAACTGTACTCCTTTGCACGGCTCAGTGGCTATCCAAACCTGGACTCTCTCCTACTGAAGTACCGCGTCGCTCGTAGCCACAATCTCGCGCTCGGGCGCTTGCAGGCCGGCGTCGAGCCGGATGGAGAATGCGCGATCGCGTAGTTGGAGAAGCACTCGGGCTAGCAGACCAAGTCCACGACGGCCGTTTTTGGGGGCGTAGCGGCGCCAAGATAATCTGTATCGATCACCCACGACCCGGTATGCTGATGGACATGGCAGCGCAAACGACCCTGGACGTCCCCGCGTTGGCCCGGATTTGTGCGGGCTATTCCGGGGTGCGTCTGGTCGCACTTTTCGGCTCCGTCGCTCGCGGTGAAGCACGCCCCGGTAGCGATGTGGACGTGGCTGTGCTTGGGGGGGAATTCTGGGATCAGCTCGGTCTAGGTAACGCGCTGGCCACATTGCTTGGGCGGGAGCCCCACGTTGTTGACCTGAAGGCTGCCTCGGATTGGCTGCGCTTCCAGGTCACGCGCGACGGGCTTCTTGTGTACGAGAAGTCGCCTTGGGAATGGGCCGAATGGAGGGCTAGAGCCATGGTGCTCTACTGGGATTTGGCGCCGATCATTGCACTGTGTGCGGCTGGTGTGGAGAGTCGTTTGTTGAAGGAGGCTCGTCGTGGGTGAACTACTCCTGCGCAAGATTCTGGCCTGCCGGGATCGGATCGAGAAACTCAAGCAGGCGATTCCTTCGCACGCGGAAGACATCACGGCCGACGAACGGCTGGAGTCCTTCTTGTCATTTCACCTTTTTCTGCTTATTCAGGATGCGGTGGATCTCGCCGCCCATATGGTCGCCGAGCGCGGACTGGCCGTGCCAGCCTCGCATCGAGAGTCTTTCGAGGCACTGGCGCGCGCGGGAATCCTGACGGCCAAGTCGGCTGAGGCGATGGCACGCATGGCATCCTTGCGCAACCGAATCGCCCATTCCTATGGCGAAGTCGATGTGGTCAGAATGGTGCGCGAGCTGCCTGCAGGACTGACCGATGCGCGTCAGTTCCTCGATGAGCTGGTCTTGGCGACTTCCAAGCCAGAGTGACCACGTTCGGGCGCGCATTTGCGCTACCGGGTGATGGCTAGGTGGAGCCTCCCTCGTTAGGACCCAGAAGCGGTAGCAAAAGCAGAGGTCTACTGGTACAGTTCCGCGCTCGCTAGATCCCCGCTTGCCCCTCCTCCGACGATGATCAAGCTTCCGCTTGCCAACAGCGTCGCCGTGTGGCGGTACCTTGCGGTGGTCATGTTGCCTTTCGCTGTGAATGCCCCAGCGGCTGGGTCGTACAGCTCCGCGCTTGCGTCGTTCCATCCGCCGGCAACCAGCACCATCCCATCGGGCAGCAGCGTGGCCGTGTGGAAGTACCTTGATACGCTCATACTGCTGGTGGCGGTGAATGTGCCGGCCGCTGGGTCGTATTGCTCTGCGCTCGATAGATCAGGTGTCCCCGAGCCGCCGGTGATGAGCACCTTCCCGCTAGGCAGCAGCGTCGCCGTGTGGCGGTACCTTGCCACTGTCATGTTGCCGGTGGCCGCGAATATCCCGGCCGCCGGGTCGTATAGCTCAGCATTCGGGAAGGATGCGCCGCTGACACTCGCTCCGCCAGCAATGAGCACCTTCCCGTTTTGCAAAAGCGTCGATGTGAGCCCCGCTCCCGCATTCCCGCTCATGCTGCCGGTGGCTGTAAATGTCCCAGTCATTGGATCGTAGAGTTCCGCATTTGCAACGGCGAGATCGGTGTTGTATGTGGGCATGTCATAATAAACATACGACTCGCCGCCGGCAATGAGCACCTTCCCATTGGTCAACAGCGTCGCCGTGTGGTCGGATCTCGACGTGCTCATACTGCCCGTGGCGGTGAACGTCCCGGTTGCCGGGTCGTACAACTCCGCGCTCGCTAGCGCCAGCGATTGGTAGTTCGTATTGTCAGTGTGCTCTCCACCCGCGATGAGCACCTTCCCGCCAGGCAGCAGCGTCGCCGTGTGGGATGCCCTCGTTGTCGTCATGCTGCCGGTGGCCGCAAATGTTCCGAGCCCCGGGTCGTATAGCTCCGTGCTTGCGACAACCATTCCGTTTGCTCCGCCGGCGATGAGTACCAACCCGTTCTGCAGCAACGTCGCCGTGTGTAACTCTCTTGCCACGGTCAAGCTGCCCGTCCGTGTAAAATTTCCTGGCAGCGCCGTGCTGCCAGCGGTGCCGACAACTCCGCCCGTCATGCTGGCGCTGCTGCTGCCGAACACTCCGCCTGTCGGCCCGACCGTACTCGCATTCGATCCGCCGCTGCCCCCGGCGCCGAAGCTGCCCCCCACAAGCGACAACCCGCTGCTTCCCACAACGCCGCCCGCGCCTAGGATCCCACCGCTACCTGGCGCGCCCCCGGTGCTGCGCGGCCCTGTGCGAATGGGATTAGAGCAGCCCACAACGGCCACCATGCCAAGGAAGCGAAAGGCTCCGTAGCGGCCGAGCCGACGTATCGGAATCGGGTATGACCTTCTGGATTCGACTACTGGCACGAAACACCCCACTAACCGCGCGGCGGAACTAGGAATCGCCAGCCAAGCTGGCAGCTTGGTGCGCGCCATCGCGCCCAAAGGATACTCAGAGGGAGGGTTGAGTACAAGTGACCCCGCGCACCACTTCTGGGTAGAGTCGCCGCGGCATGCTGAACTACTACCACCGCGAGGCCGCGTGAGCCTTGGCTATGGATTTCCGGAGACCACGGGTAGTTGCGGGCATCCTATCCAGACATGACGAGTCGAAAGGAAGAACAATTTGCCGTGCCCGACCCGTAGACCAGAATTCGCATTGAAGTCTCTAGCCGACTTGACGCTACGCCGGCGCGGGGCTCTCGCTGTCGTGGCGTTCGCCATCGCTTGGCTGTCTGTCTGCTCACGGGCCATGGCGGATGAGGCCAAAGACGTCGCGAAGATCGTTCAGCGCGGGATCGATTTTCGAAAGGCCGGGCGCGATGCCGAGGCGCTCGCAGAGTTTCAGCGAGCGGCCAAGATCGAAGAATCGCCGCGCATCACCGCCCAGATCGCCCTTGCCGAGCAGGCCCTTGGGATCTGGCTCGATGCCCACCGTGACTTGCTTGCCGCCCTCGAGCACTCGGATGATTCGTGGATCCGGAAGAACCGGCTCACGCTCGACAAGTCGCGCGAGGCCATCGAGAGCAATTTGGGTCGCGTCGAGGTCTGGGGCGCGCCGAGCGGGGCAGCGGTTGCCCTCGACGACAAGTCGATCGGGAAGCTCCCCTCGGCTTCGACCTGGTTGGCGCCCTCGGAGGCGACACTGCGGGTCAGCGCCGCCGGGTACGAGGACTTCGTCAGGTTGCTGAATGTGAACGCGGACAGCCGGATCCGGGAGCACGTTGACCTCCGCCAACTGCCTCTTCATGTGGCAGCCGCGGCACCCGCGGAAGCCGCGCCGGCAGGAACATCCCTGACGTCCCATTCGGAGGCGCCCGTCTCGATCCAGCCGGCCCACGTCTCGTTCTACGAGCGCTGGTGGTTCTGGACGGCGATCGGTGCCGGCGTGGTCGCCGCGGGAACAGGCACGTGGCTTCTGACCCACCGCGGGGTCAGCGGAGTCGCATGCACGTCTTCGCCGTGCTCGGTATGGTGATGCAATGACAGAGCGGAAAAACCGGTCTGGAGCTGAATTTCAGAGGTGTCTGTTGGTGTGCCTGTCCTTTGTCTTTGTTGCAAGCGCAGGTTGTTCGAAAAAGTCACCCCAGCCGGGACGCATCGACGTCACCGTTCAAATCGATCAAGCGCTCACGCTCGACACCGTTCATATGGAAGTCACCGGCGAAGGGAAGCCTCTTCTGCCAAAGGATTTCCCGGCCACCGGACTGACGACCTTGACCTGGACAATTATGGTCCAGAATCTCAAATCCAGTTTGACTGCGACGGTGGCGGCTACCGGAATGCGAGCCGGGAAATCCATCGTTACCAACGCGGGCGACGCCAAGGTGTCGCCAGGCTTTGCCACCCAGGTCTTCCTGAAACTGAGCACGCTGTGCTCCCCAGGTCCGATTTGTACCGATCCGGCTAACACCTGCGACAACGGGCTCTGCGTGAAGAGACCCACGTTCGGTGAGATCGCAGACGGCGGCATTGGCCCTCCTCCGTCGGATGCAGGCCTTCCAGATTCGGTCAAAGGCGACACCGGCGCCCCAGATTCAGTCATTCTGGACATTGTCCCCAAGCCGGATGCCGGCGCCGACGCCCTCGTCAGTACCTCTGCGGATGGTCCCAATCTAGATGTGAGCGCCGACGTTCCCGTCAATTCCTCTGACGATGGTCCGAGGCCGGATGGCGGCGCCGACGCCTCCGTCAATACCTCTGTCGATTCGGCTTGCGTCGCTTCCACGACAGATCCCAGGAATTGTGGATCTTGCGGTCACGATTGCACGACCCTGTTGAACGTCAATCCTGGTGCCGCCGGCGTCGAGTGTCGCTCGGGGGCTTGCTATGTTCCGCTCACCGCGTGCGCATCGGGCTTCGCCCACTGCTCGTCGCGCGCTGACGACGGCTGCGAAACCAACGTCCGGGATGCCCTCAACTGCGGAGGCTGTGGCAAACCATGCAATGTCGCTGCGCCGGTCTGCTCGGCGGGAGCAACCGGCTTCGGCTGCACCTTGGGCTGCTCCGCACCGACAGCGGACGCATGCAACACGACTTGTGTCAGTCTGAAATCAGACCCGAAGAATTGCGGCAGTTGCGGTCACGACTGCACCGGGTTGCTGAACGTGAAGCCGGGAGACCCCGCTGTCACCTGCCAGGCCGGGGTGTGCAACGTGCCCGCGTCGTCGTGCGCGGCAGGTTTCGCCCACTGTTCCGCGCGGCCCGACGACGGTTGCGAGGCAAGCCTCGCAGATTCAAAGACGTGTGGCTCGTGTACCAAGACCTGCGCGGCTCCGACCCCGGTCTGTTCTTCCACGACTGGCTCCCCGGTGTGCAGCACCAACTGCACCGGAACGACGGCGGACGTCTGCGGAACCAGCTGCGTCAGTCTGAAGACAGACACGAAGAACTGCGGAACTTGCGGTCACGACTGCACAGCGCTACCCAATGTCAAACCAGGTGCCACGGGTATCACCTGCCAGGCCGGCACCTGCGCCGTTCCGGCGTCCGCGTGCACGGCGGGATTCGCCCATTGCACGACGAAGGCTGACGACGGCTGCGAGACCGACCTGACCCAGCCCGCGAACTGTGGCCAGTGCGGAAAAGCGTGCGTCGCGCCGACCGCGCTGTGCTCTACGACCAATAGCACACCCGCTTGCTCATCCAGTTGTGTCAAGCCAGCACCCAATCTGTGCGGCACCCAGTGCGTGGACAATCAATTGGATCCGGTGAATTGCGGCACCTGCGGCCACAATTGCACGACCCTGCCGAACGTCAAAGCTGGGGCCGCTGGGGTCCAGTGTCGAACAGGCGCATGCTATGTTCCGGCCAGTGCGTGCGTGTCCGGGTTTGCGCACTGCTCGACAAACCCGGACGATGGATGTGAGACCGATCTGACAGGCACCGCGAATTGTGGCGGTTGTGGCACGAAGTGCACGCCGCCCACCGGCCTCTGTTCGACGACCACGGGCGCTCCGGCATGTTCATCGAGCTGTGTTGCTCCGGCGCCCACTCTGTGCACCACGAAGTGCGTGGATCTCCAATCCGACCCGCTGAGCTGTGGCTCTTGCGGACACGCCTGCGGCACCTTGCCTCACGTCAAGGTAGGGGCCCCGGTCCAGTGCGTGGCGGGCGTGTGCCAGGTTCCCGCATCTTCATGTGCCACGGGGTTTGGCCACTGCGCGAGTGGGGGCGACGTCGCATGTGAAACCGCGCTGAACGCTTGCGGCGGATGCGGAAGCCTGGCTGGCACGCCGGGGGGGACTTGCAACGCCTGTGGAAACTACGCATGCAGTACAGACAAGGCGTCAGTCTCTTGCGTCGGCACACCTGGGACGCCCATATCGTGCAGTGCCAACGCACCCCAGACCTGCAGCGCCACAGGGACGCTGAACACGGGCGCCGCGTGTAGTGGCGGAACGCCCACTTGCAGCGGCGGCACCTGCATTTGCGGTACGGGCAAGACCGAGTATTGCGGCAACACCATGTGCTGCAGTCCGCCGGTAGCCAATTCCAACACCTCGATCTCTTGCGCCGCCGGCACGTCTTGCCTGATTCAATGCAACCCGTCTTTTCACGCCTGCGGTGGACTGACTTCACCGTGCTACGGCAACGCGGATACCCTGCACTGCGGATCCAATTGCTTGGACTGCACTCAACCCAACGCGACTGCGATCTGCGCTGGAACCCAATGCGCGAATACCTGCAATGGCTTCACCTTTACCCAGTGTGGAACTACCAACGGAAAGCCTCTTTGCGGCTCCTGGAACTTCGATTCTGGCAGCGCCAACAACGAAGGCTGGACCCTGGGAGCGCCGCTTTTGGGAGACCAGCAAGCTGCCACTGGATTGACGATCGTCCAGGGTCCTTCTGGCTCGTTGGCGGCAAAGGTTCACTACGTCGACACAGGAAACATCGCGGAGCTGTTCCTCCAATTCAACACCTGTGCCGCGGGCGTGGATCTGTCGGGGAGAAGACTGAGGTTCAGTGTCTACCTGTCGGGCCCCAACACCCTCTACTTCTCCGACGGCTATGACGTCAGCGTGTTCGAGGCCAGTGGCGCCAACTGCGGCGTAGTCGGGGTCGACGCCCCAGTGCCTATTCCCGTCCAACAATGGACGCAAGTCACCAGCAACACCTTCGATACCATTGGAGTCGCCTTGTGCACCGGAATCAGTCCTAACCCCCAAATCGTGAACTCATTCTCGATTCGCATCAAACTCGATCAGCTCTGGACGGGCGACATTTACTTCGACGACATTCAAATCCTATAGTGAACGTAGCGGCGGTATGAACGCGAACCAACAGTTGCAAACAGGGCAGGCCTTCGCCCGCTACCAAATCGTCGGCATCATCGGCGAGGGCGGGATGGGAACGGTCTATGAGGCCTTCCATCCTGTCCTGAAGAAGCGCTTCGCCATCAAGACGCTGCTGGCCGATATCGCGCAGACTCCTGAATTTCGTGCGCGCTTCTTGCGCGAAGCCGAGGTGGCTGCGCGCATCAACCATCCCAACATCGTGCGCGTAACGGACGTCGGCAGCGAAGGCGACACGCCCTACATGGTGATGGAGTACTTGGAGGGCCAAACCCTCGGTCGTCTCTTGGCGGGCCGCGGTCGCCTGAATGTTGGCGAGACCGTGGACATCTTGCTGCCGGTCATTTCAGCCATCGCCGCCGGTCATGCCGAGGGGGTCATTCATCGAGATCTCAAGCCGGACAATATCTTCCTTACACAAGGCCCATGGGGCGACATCGTGCCCAAGGTGCTCGACTTTGGCGTCTCGAAATTGATCACGGAGGAACCGGCTGGGGCGATCACAGGGACGCTGACGGTCATCGGGACGGCGGCGTACATGTCGCCGGAGCAAGCACGCGGCGCTCGCCAGGTAGACCACCTCAGCGACCAGTATGCCCTGGGCCTCATTCTGTATGAGATGCTGACGGGAACCCGCTGCCGTCCTGGCGAAAACGCTTTCGAGATTCTCTACAATATTGCGAATCTGGCCATTGTTCCTCTACGCGAGGCCAGATTGGACTGTCCACCCGAACTGAACACCATCGTGATGCGGGCGCTGTCACAGGAGGCGGAGAACCGCTTCCCCTCGCTGCTTGAACTTGGGGCTGCGCTTCTGCCCTATGCCAGCGACAAGACCCGTTCCGCCATGGGGAATGCATTTCCCCGGCCCGCAGCGACAGCCATCCTACCGCCAGGCAATGCCGGTGATTTTGCCACAGATCCGGCCCGTCCGCCCTCGACCCCGTCCGGGCCGTTTTTCGCTGGCACGAAGATTCTCCCGACCGGCGAGGTCCCGCCTATCAGTGCAAAGCGACGGCCTCCGAGCCGCAGGACGGCCACGGATCGGGTGCCTCGCGGACGTCCTTGGGGTGGCCTGGTTATCGGCGCAGCCACCCTCGGTGCGCTTCTGCTTGGTGCTGTCTTCTGGGTACTGCTGCGCAATCCGTCGCCAACGGCGCCTTCAACATCTACGCCTCCACGGATGAGCGCGCCTCCTGCCGAATCCGTTGCGGATGAAAGGCCCAACTTCGTTCCGCCCGCCGACCGACCTATCGACATAAGGACAATTCCCGCCGAGGCAAAGACGGCGATCCACAAAAGAACCAGCACCGAAAGTGCCCACAAACCAGGTAGACAGAAGCACGCTGTCGAGCCCCCTGACCCGGAACCAAAGGCTCCGAGACGTGGTGTGAACGACGCCCCCATCCTAGAGTGACCGACCCATGGAGACGCGGCGGCTGCCGGCCGCATCACCCTATGAGCTGAACGCTAGCGGTCCGGTGGGTTTCTCGGCAAGTGCACCGTGAAGGTGGTTCCATTGCCAGGTTGGGACGTCACATCGATGGTGCCGTGGTGACCCTGTACAATGCCATAGACCACGGCAAGGCCCAATCCGACACCGCTTTCCTTGTCTTTGGTGGAAAAGAACGGCTCGAAGATGTGGCCGAGGGCGTCCTCGGGAATGCCCACGCCGGTGTCAGCCACGACCAGTTCGATGGTGCTCGCGCTTGGCGTGACGGTCACACGTAGGGTGCCGCCGTCCTCCATGGCTTCGATGGCGTTTACCAGCAGGGCCACGAGCACTTGCTGGATTTGGTCGGGGTCGCAGGTGAGCAGGTCATCCTGCTCGGCTCGCTGGTAGTCGCACGCGATCGAGGCCATGGTCATGCGGTGCTGAATGAGCAGGAGGCTGCGCTCGATGATTTGGGAAAGGTGAACGGGCGCGAAACTGGCCTGGGATGGCCGCGCGAAGAGCAGCAGGTTACGCACGATATCGCCCGAACGCCTTGATTCCTGTTGGATGGCGGCGAGGTAGCGCTGCACTTCGCGCTTGCCCGTCTCGTCGAGGGTCTCGTCGCGCACCACGCGCTCGACCAGCTTGGCGTAATTCAGGATGCCGCCGAGGGGATTGTTGAGCTCGTGGGCCACCGTGGCGGCCAGCTTGCCGAGCGAAGCCATTTTCTCCATGAGCAGGACCTGGCGCTGGATGCGCCCGAGTTCAGCGGTTTTCTCGACGACTTTCTGTTCAAGTTGCTGCGACCACTGGTTGGCCTCCTCGCGCGCCTTGTGCAGATCCTGGGTCATGCCGTTGAAGGCCGAGGCCAGCACACCGAGCTCGTCCCGCGAGGTCACGTCGATGCGCGTGTCGAGATCACCTTGCGCGATCCGCTGCGTGCCTTCGACCAGCTTCATGACCGGCCGGCGTACGATGCGATATACGAAGGCGATGGTGCCCGCGCTGACCATCAGCATGACGGCGATGGTCAGCCACAATGAGCGCCTTTGCGCGTCCGCGAGCGCGAGGTCGAGCGGTTCGAGCGACATCTGCACATCCATGATGCCGAGGATGGATTGTTCGGTCACTGGCGCATGGCAGCCGCTGCGCGCGCAGCGCGGTTCATTTTCGATGGGTTCGATCACGCCGAACACGCGGCGGCCGGCGCTGTTGCGGTAGATGCGCGTGCGCTTCTCGGTGTTGACCGCCTTGAGCGGCGCGGTCTTGTCGTGGCAGACCACGCAGGCTTCGGCCTGCAAATCGACCTGCTGCCCGACCTTGCTGGGATCGTGGGAAAAGGCGACGACGCCGTGTTTGTTGTAGATGTTCACGGCCTCGACGCCAGGGCTGCCGGCCACTAACTGGACGACGTACTGAACGTCGTCGTTGCGGTTGACCAGCATGCCGTGGTTGGTGGCGCGCTTGACCAGCTCGCCGAACTTGCGCGCGTAGGAATACACGGACTCGTTCCACTCTTGCGAGATGGCGCGGAAGCTGAGGAAGGCATAGATCGAGAAGACGACGACGATGGTCAGGAGCAGGGGCGCCAGCAGCCGCGCACTCGCCGAATGAAAAAATCCGATGAGGACGTTGCCGGTGAGCGTGGATGGCGGCCGCGTCTCTTGCGCATCGTCGCCTTGCCGCCGGGTCGTTCCGTCGGTCGTGGCAGCGTCGGTCGGCTCGTCGGGCGGGGTCAGGTCAGAAGCTCCTGCACAAGTTTGAGATAGCGGGCCGGTCCGAGCATGGCGCGCGGGTCAGTCACGGCCTTGCCACCGTCGGCCATGGTCGCGCCAACGCGGCTGGGGCGAGCCGAGAGCAGGTCGTCGGTGCGGCGGTGGAAGTTGTGCAAATGGGATCGGCTCAGCTTCTCCATGTCGGGACCACACAAAAGCTGGGTGAATTGCTTGTTCTTGCGCCCGGTCTCCACGTCCATGTCGATGAGCCAGCCCGCGCCGTAGGGCGCCGAAACGACGAGTTCGGGACAACCCTGGGCGGCTTCATTGTGGCCAAGCACGCGTCCCGAGATGGGCGCTGGGATGGTCACCTTGCCGCCCTTGGCAACCAGGGTGGCGGCCACCTCGCCGCGTTCGAGCCAGGTGCCCACGGCCGGGAGTTCAACGGCCGTGGCCTCGGACAGAAGCCACGCCACGAGCGCGTCGACCCCCAGGCGCACGGATGCCGACCCCATCTGGAGCACCCAGGTGTGCGCCGGGCTGAAGTGACGATCCTGGGGAAAGAGCCGGTACCCGCTCGGCCCCCATTCTCCGGGCGTCCAGGCCGAGGCGCTTCCGCCGTCACCACCGTGCAAGGCCTTGTCGAGCAGGCAGTGCTCGCAGTCAAATGCACGGTCGCACAGTCTATAGGAGAGGACACCGGCACTCATCCAGATGCACGCTTTGCTTTCAGCCGGAACCGTGCCCAGGGGCGACTGGTTGCCTGGGCGAGAAGGCGGTTTGGCGACTGCTGAGTTTTTGCTGCTTGGACCCATCGAATTCCTCACTGGTCACTAGCGCTGGCAATAATGGAGCCAACATCGTCAGCGCCCGAGCTGCCGCCCGTGCGACCAGAGAATGGGACAGAATGTGTTGTCGCTGCGGTGAATTTTGGCGGCCTGGGGCGAAATCGGCGGCATCGCGCGCGGGCTGGTCCCAGGTGGCTTGTCGACGATTTCCACAGACTCGTCGGTCTTGGGTGCTGTAATTCTTCCATGGGCGCGAGGAAAGCCATTTTAATTCAAATGGTTACGGTGTGTGTGGGGAAATTCAACGACCATGGCGCTGAAACGTAGAGAAAGACGGCAATGTCCTGGGGTCAACTTCCGGATTGGTGGGCGTGCCATGGCTTGTCGGACCTGTCGAGCCTCGATGGCCGTCGATATTCTCGTGCAAATCCAGCCGAAATCTCTGTTTCCGAAAATACCGCTGGCGACGGCACGGGATTTCGGGGCGAGTGGTACGGCGTTTGCCTGGACAATAGGATAGGCGCCTCGAAAGGCGGCCGGGAGGTAGCGATGACCCGTTCCCAAACCATGAAGAAACTGGCCAAGAATTCCCTGCTCTACCTGGGATTGGCGATCGCGGTTGTCATCGCCGTTCCGCTGCTCGCTGGGCTGGCCTACGGCGTGCGCCTGCTTATACCCCTGCTCATCGTCGCGGCGCTGATCGCCATTGCCGTCAGCCCGACCTTGCGACGCTGGTTCGTGGCCGAGGCCGACAACTCGACCCAGTATCACGGCCTGACGATCCCACCGGTCAGCTACTACGTTCATCCCGCCCACGGCTGGGCCAAGCCTGAAACCCAGGGATCGGCAACTGTTGGCGTGGATGCTCTCGCGGCCGCCGCCTTCGGATCGGTGGTTTCCGTCGAGACACCGCCGGTCGGCACGCGGGTCGAGCAGGGCCAGTCGCTTTTCACGCTCTCTTGTGGTAGGCGGCATTTGGAAGTGAAGGCTCCGGTCAGCGGTGTCGTCGCGGATCTCAACCGCGAAATCGAGTCCAAGCCGGCGCTGGTCAAGGACAGTCCCTACGGCGCTGGCTGGGTGGTTTGGCTGGAGGGAGTCAATTTCAGCGGCGAGCGAAGCCAGCTCAAGAGCGGCTCAGGTATCCGTTCCTGGTTCAGAAGCGAAGTAGATCGCTTGACCGAGGCGCTCGGAGCGAGCCAAGCGGCGCCGACCATGGCCGACGGTGGCGTTCTCCACAGCGATCTCTCTGCCCACATCGACGACGCGAAGTGGGACGAAATCGCAGGCAAGTTCTTCGCCAATACGCGCGGCTGACGGAAGTCCCCGATCGCCGAGCCGCGCGCGCTCGTGCAGCGCCAGAACGGTGGAGCTTTTTCCGTCACTGGGCGATGGGACGCAACTGCCTCTTGCTGTCGGTTTCGGACACGGACTACCATCCTGGCGTAGCGTCTCACCCAATCGAGGACAGCAATGACGAACGAAATGGAAGCCTTCGTAGCGGAGAAAACCCTAGCCATCGTTGGTGTCTCGCGCACCCGCGGGTTCGGTAATACGCTTTTCAAGCACCTCAAGCGGAAGGGCTATCGGGTTTTTCCGGTCAATGCGCAAGCCGAAGAAGTCGAGGGACAGCGCTGCTTCCGCCGGCTCGATGACTTGCCCGAGCCCGTGGGTGGGGTGGTCACCGTGGTGCCACCGGCCGAGACCGAAAAGGTGGCCGCAGATTGCGCGCGGCTTGGCATCCGGAGTATGTGGATGCAACAGGGGTCGGAATCACCAGCGGCGATTGCCTTCTGTCGCGAAAAAGGAATCGCCGAAGTCCATGGCGAGTGTCTCATCATGCACACGGAGGCGGGGTTTCCCCACAGCTTGCATCGATGGATATGGAAGAAGCTCGGCAAGTACTGACGCGTTGGTGATCGTCGTCGCTTTCACACAAGCCAAGGCAGGCGTATCATCCGTACATGCGCGAAATCGAGATGAGGCAGCGAATCGAGGGCTTCCTCCGGCGGCGGATGAAGGGGATGCTGGCGCCGGCGCTGGGTCTGGGGCTGGCGGTTGCTGGTTGCACGAAGGAGGTCGCCATACCGGTCTATTCGGCGCCGCTTCCCGACGGCCAGATCGGTCCCATCGAGGACGCGGCCGGCTTGACCCACGACACGCCCGTGTATTCCGCGCCTGTTCCCCCTGACGGTGCGACGGCCGATGCATTCGCGGCCAAGGACACGCTGCCGACGGGTACGGACAGCGCGCCGGATCTGGCCACCGTGGCGGACGCTATCGTGCCGGCGGATCTCTTGGTGGCCGATGCGGCCTTGGGATCGGATGCGAAGAAGGACACCTCGGGCGAGGCAGGGACAGGCGTGGATACAGGCGCGGGGGTGGATGTTGGCACGGGAGCGGATGTTGGAGTGGATCTCGGCGGCTTCGGCATGAAGTATATCGCCCAGCTTCCCGATGCCCGCCCGGATCTCGGGATGGTCGCCCTCTACATGGCCCAGCCTCCTAGCGGCCGATCGTAGGCGACTGGGGCAACCGGTTCAAAATGGACTATCGCAGATTCGGTTGTTGGTTCCAGATTTAGCGACAACGACTAGGATTTGTTTGCGGAGGCTTTGCGTTTGGCCCGGCGGCGGCGGATGAGGGCGTACGCGAGCACGGCGATGACCAATAGCACGAGAACCGCGGCGAGCGGCGTTCCGCGCGCCAAGGTCGAGACTTCGAGCGTGGCGCGAACGAGTCGGACGATGAGGCGCACGAAGAAGGCGCCGAAGCGAAGCAAAATCGGCAGCAGCATGAGCAGCGCGAGGATCTGCAGCCAGCGCATGGACTTGCGAGGAATCGCCCCAGGCCCGCCAGGAAAACCGCCAGGAAAACCTGCGGGAAAGCCGCTGGCGGTCGCGCGCGGCCAGGTGCCCTGGCCACCGTCGTAGGCCGCCCGGCGCGCGGGATCGGAAAGGATCTCGTAGGCGCGATTGATCTCCGCCATTTTCTCGGCGGCCAAGCCTTCCAGGGGATTGCCCTGGTGTTTGTCGGGATGGTACTTGGCCACCAGTGCGTGATAGACGGCGCGAATCTCGATCTCGGTGGCGTTGCGGGCGACCCCTAGAATGGCGTACGGATCGGGTTCGGTCTTGGGCATCATGGCTGCGGACTATCGGACTTTGGCCCCGGCCTTGCCGCCGCCCCCGCCGCCCGCGGCGGTTTGCGACTGCAGGTAGCGGAACGCATCGGTGGAAGTGGACAGGACCAGCCAGGTCTCCTTGTCGATCGCGCTGCGGTAGGTTTCCATGGTCTTGAGAAAGCGGTAGAGCTCGCGATTGCGGTTGTAGGCGTCGGCGTAGATGGTTGCCGCTTCCGCATCGCCGCGGCCCATGATTTCCTGGGTCTTGCGATAGGCCTCGGACTCGATGACCTTCAGCTCGCGCTCCTTCTTGCCTCGGATCTCGGCGCTCTTGCCTTGTCCCTCCGAGCGGTGGCGGTCGGCGATGCGCTTGCGCTCGGAGATCATGCGTTCGAAGACCTTGGCCTGCACGCTCTCGATGTAGTTGACCCGCTGGATCTGGACGTCGACCAGTTCGATGCCGTAGTCCGGTACCACGTGCTGGACGTGTTCGAGGATGAGCCGGGTGATCTTATCGCGCCCGAGTTCGATCTGGCGCATGGACTCGGCTTCCATGATGTCCTCGACCTCTTCGGCGCGCTCGAAGGCGCGGTTGGTGGTGCGCACGACCTCGATGAGGTCGTGGCTGGCGATGACGTTGCGGGTTTCGCCGTCGATGATGTCGTCCAGACGCGATTGGGCCCTGCGCTCGTCGCGCAGACGTTGGAAGAACAACAACGGGTTGGCGATGCGCCAGCGCGCATAGGTTTGCACGCCGATGTATTTCTTGTCGCGGGTGGGAACCTGGTTGGCGTTGCCGTTCCATTCCAGCCAGCGTTTTTCGAACACGTTCGCTTCCTGCGCGAACGGCATCTTCAGGTGCAGCCCCGCCTGGGTGACCGCTTCGCCCATGGGCTGGCCGAACTGGGTGATGATGACTTGTTCGGTCTCGGCGACGGTATAAAGCGCGGACGACAGCGTGGCGAGCCCCACCACCGCGAACGCGGCGCCAATGACGGCAGAACGGCCCCTCATGGCTTCACCTCCTGGACGGGACCGAGAGGAAACATGGGCAAGATGCCCTTGGCCTTCTCGTCGAAGATGAGCTTCTTGCCCGCCGACGGCAAGGCCGCCGCCAGGGTTTCAAGGTAGATGCGGGTGCGCGTGACTTCCGCGGCCTTGCGGTACTGTTCTTCAAGCGCGATGAAGCGTTGGGCGTCGCCCTTGGCGCGGTTCACGCGATCGACGGCATAGCCCTCGGCCGCCTGGATCTTTTGTTCGGCGAGTCCGCGGGCGCGCGGGATCTCTTGGTTGTATTCGGCCCACGCGTCGTTGATGGCGCGCTCGCGTTCTTGGATGGCCTGGTTCACGGCATTAAAGGACGGCCGAACGGGTTCGGGGGGATCCACGTCTTGCAGGATGAGCTGCTGAACCGAGATGCCGTTGTCGTAAAGCTTGCACAAGTTGGACAGCAACTGCTTGGCCCTGGCGGCGATGGATTCGCGGCCCACGGTGAGCAGCTCGGTGACGCTGTGATCGCCCACGACAGTGCGCATGGATGCCTCGGTCATGAGGCGGAAGGTCTCCTCTACGTCGCGCAGCTTGAACAGATACTTGTACGGATCCGAGATTTTGTATTGAACGATCCACGCGACGGTTGCCACGTTCAGGTCACCGGTCAGCATGACGGCTTCGGCATCCGTCTTCTCGTCCTTGTGGAACGAGCTTTGGATTTCCGCGCTGGCCGTGCGAAAGCCGAACTCCTGCTTGAGCTGGCGCTGCACCGGAACCTTCTGCACGCGCTCGATGCCGAAGGGGATCTTGGCGTGCGGGCCAGGATTGCTGGTGCCAACGTAGCGCCCGAAGCGCGTCACCAGCCCGACCTCGTCAGGTTCGACTTGGTAGTACGAGCCGTAGATTGCGACGATTCCGACGATCACAAGACCGACGATGAGCAGCAACCGGCGCGATTCGCGCAGCCGGGCGCCGAACTCGCGTGCCGCGCGAGCGAATTCCTCTGGATCGAAACCAGCGCCATGATTTGCCATGGCACCTTCTGACACTGTATCGGGGAAAACTCAACCAGGATGGCGGAGTGATGGCGGAGGGAGCACGGAGACTGGGGGGAGGCTGGAGTCTAGTCGAACGTCACCCAAGCGTTGCTGCAGTCGCGCGGCGGCGCTGTCCCGGTCACGACCCCGCCCACCGTGACGCCAGTTCCGCTTGGAGCGATGGTGACCGGATTGGGGCCCAGCGTGATCGCGGCTTGTGATGCAGTGACCGTGGGGATCGAGTCGAAGACTACGTTGTCCATCGTCAGCGTGAGTAGGTTGCTCGCATCGTAGCCCGCCAGCGTCACCTTGCCGCCACCAAGCACGTGAACATTGGAGAGCACGATGTTCTGGAAGCTCGGAATCAGGGTGCCGGTCGCGCCAGAGGTATAGAAGGGATTGAAAACCAGCGGCGCCGAAACATTGCGCATGCAAACATCGGTGTAGCTGATGCCGGTGACCAGTCCGCCACGAGCGACGTCGGATTTGATGCGAATGCCATTGGTGGTTCCGTCCAGCGAAAGATCGCATACTTTGACGTTCCTCACGCCCACGTTGGTTTCGCTGCCGATGGACATGCCGTGCCCTTTGCCGAAGTGGTTGTGCGCGATGATGAGATTGTCGACGACCAGCGGCCCTGCCCCCTTGATGGCGATGTTGTCGTCGCCGGTCGAGATGTTGCAGTAGGCGATCACGCCGTTGGTCGAGCCCGCTGGATCGATCCCATCTGTGTTGGGCGACGCAGGATCTGCGACAATCGTTACGCCCCAGATGGTGAAGCTTTGAACGCCCGTGGGCACGATGTGAAACTTGCCGCCGTTCTGGAAGCGCAGCCCCTGGATCACGAGGCCGGTGCCGCTGTTGGCCGAGACCAGACGTGGAGCCGCGAGTCCACCGTTGGCGGCGGTATTGAGCTGCCACCAAGACGAAGTCGACCCAAGCACGGGCTTGCCACCTTGGCCGTCGACCGTGCCTTTGCCCATCAAACCCGCATTGGTGCTTGCGGTCATGTTGAATACACCCGAGCACGCACTGTTGCTTGCCGCGGTTCCGCACAGGCCAGAGCCAGGTTTGGCGTCGAAATTGCGAGGATTGCGCGAAACGTACACGGTAACGCCGGTATCGATCCAAAGCGTTTTTCCGGACCTTATCTGGACCGCGCCGACCAGTAACGCGTTGTTTGCCCCATCCGCCATCAACCTGACCGATTGGCCGGCGGGACAAGCGTCAAGGGCGGCCTGGATGACGGTGGTGTCGAGGGACGTTTCGTCCGCCTCTGTGGTCGTGGCACCGGCGACAACCGTCTTGGTAGCCGGGACCGTGGCGCACGCGGGAGGAATGGTCGGTTCGCTGCCGATGTCGTCGCACGATGTCGGATAGGTTATTGCGGTCCCGTCCAGCTGTCCTGCTTCCTGCAAGGTCGAGGAAACCGTATCGCCAAACGCGATGTCGACGGCCAAGTCCGCGGTCATGGGCGCGTCCGCGGTCATCGTGGAGTCGACACCGCTGTCTGTCGTTACGACGGGATCTGGCTCCGTGTCGGGCGTCCCCAAGGAAGCGTCGCGTGTCGCCGATCCATTGTTTGAGCACGAAAGGGCCAGCGCAAACACCCACGGCAGCGCCAATGGCCGAAAGTTGAACGAGTAGGGTGCGCTTGGCTTCATCATCACCGGGCTCCTGTCTTCAGGCCGAATACACCAGTAGCGCAATGGATGGCCCCCTGCACGCGTTTTCGTACCAGGATTATGCGAACTGAGCCTATTCGCCTTTCGCTCGCCACTGCGCAACTTAGAGGCCAGTCTATGTCGCTGACAATCCCACGCTTCGCAAGGACCTTTTTCAGGGGGGGCCACCCGGCTTCCCCATGGTTTTCATTTTGGGCATGCGCAACGCTTGTGCTCACGGGCGCGTGCTCCTCGCAAATCGAAACACTGCCAGGAGGCAACGGTGGCGGAGGCAGTGGCGTCGCGGGAAGCGGTGGCGGTGGTGGAATCGTCAGCATCAACCTCGACGCCAGCACAACCGGCGGCTCGGGCGGCTCGGGGACGTCGCTGGGATCCGGCAACTGCGCCAACACGGTTGGTTGGACGTGCAATCTTCCCGACTGCGCGAACAAAGACATCGGGACAACCATCACGGGCAAGGTCTACGATCCAGCCGGCGCAAACCCCATTTACGGCGCGGTCATCTACATCCCCAACAACATCGACGAGATTGCGACCATCGCACAAGGCCCCGGCAATTCGTGCGGAACTTGCGTAACGCCGCAGGGTCAGCCATTGGCGGGCGCCGTGACCGGTCCGGATGGATCGTTCACGATCAAAAAGGCGCCGGTAGGCGCCAGGGTGCCGCTTGTCGTCCAGGTCGGCAAGTGGCGGCGCATGACCTATGTTGCGGTCAACAACCAGTGCGTGGAAAACGCGCTCGCAGACAAAGATCTGACCCGACTACCTAAAGCCCAAACCGACGGCGAGAAGGTATCGATGCCCAAGATTGCTATCGCGGTCGGAGATGCGGATAGGCTGCAATGCTTGTTTCTGCGCATGGGCGTGGATCCGCACGAATTCACCAATCCCGATGGCGTGGGCGCATTCAACTTGTACAACCTGCCATCCGCGCTCAACAACGACTCGGGCTATCGGGGCGCCTACGCCGCGGCCTACAACGGTGGAGCCGTGTATCCTGACGCCAGCGCACTGTGGGGCGATATCAACCAGCTTGCCAAGTACGACGTGCTTCTTCTTGCCTGCGGCGGAAACCAGAGCGCAATGGATCCCGCCAAGACGAATCCGAACACAATCACGGATGCGGCCAAGGCCAACATGGTCAACTACTTGGCCCATGGCGGTCGAGTATTCGCCGAGCACTACCACTGGGCATGGATCAAATCCTTTCCCACGGGAACCAAACCGACCGATCTTCCGATCCCATCGCCGCTTGGCGTGGACGTCGCCACCTGGATCCCCTACAGCTCCAGCAACGTCCTCCCAGCTACGCCGGCCCTTGTCGAAACCTCGTTCCCCAAGGGCAAGGATTTTGCGCAGTGGTTGCTGACGGTTGGCGCGTCGTCGACCCTGGGGACCATGATCTTCGACCCAACCGACACGACGACGAAGCCTAGCGCCATGGACGAAATTTCACCGCCACCGTCGGCACGACGATGGATCTATCAACCCGCTGACACGGCCAATCCAACCGGTGCGGCCTCCGACACCCACTACCTTAGCTTCAACGTCAGCAGCACGGGGCAAGTTATCGACCGCTTGGATACCGCCAGCACCAACATGTGCGGGCGTTTCGTCTACACCGGCTTGCACGTGTCCGCTGCATCGAGCGGCGCCCATGCCCCGGATACCAAGGACGTGTTCCCGACCCAGTGTCAGGCTGGCAATCTTTCATCCTATGAAAAAGCCATCGAATTCATGTTCTTTGATCTGTCCTCCTGCCTCACGACGGAACAAACGACAGTGGGGCAAACCATCATTTTCTAGTGGATCCTAATCTAGGAGAGTGATTCATGAGGTGTTTGGGTCTGCTACTAACCGTCTCCGCGCTGGCTCCTGCTGGGTGTTCAAGTAGTATTGAAGGCACCCCGGCTGGCAACGCCGTGGGGGCTGGTGGCGGCGGCAACGCGGGCGGAAACACTGGAGCCGGGGGCGGCGTCCTCATCAACCTCGACGCAAGCTCGACCACGAACACCTCGACTTCGACCTTGACCGGACCCACGGCGGACGCCAATTGTGGCGGCCAGGTCACCAATCTCAAGCGGCGCCCGCCCAATATCCTGCTCCTGCTCGACCGTTCGGCCTCGATGTCGGACACCAGCAAGGGCAACATCTGGACCTTCGTCGTGCCGGCGGTCAAGAGCGTCATCGAGAGTACGGAAGCGGAACTGCAATGGGGCATGTTGATGTTTCCCTTTGGCGACGGTAGCGAGTGCAGCGCCGGGACCATGCCCGCCGTGTCGCAGGTCAATCCTCCTGTGGGACTCGGCAACTATGCAGCGATCTCGGCGCTGATTCCTACCGTCGCCACCGGCAATGGCACGCCAACGGATACGGCAATCACGGCGGGAATGAACTATCTCAAGAGCGTTCCCAACGACTATCCTCGATACATGGTGTTGGCCACCGATGGCGTTCCCTCCTGCGTTGGCACCGCTGGTAGTAGCACCTCGAATGGTGTGAAGACAGGGGTCACGGCCGCGGTGGGATCCATCGGCGCCGCCTACGCCGCTGGTATCCCAACCTTCGTCGTGGGCATCAACAGTCCCAGCTCTAGCTCCAGCCTCAGCGATCTTACGGCCATGGCCGATGCTGGGGGCGAAGCGCTGACTCACGCTACCTGCCCGGCAGGTGCAAGCGCTTCGGCGTGCACCGGCGCTGCTTACACCGGGTTTTACCTGGCGACGGATCAGGCCGCACTAACCAGCGCCTTGACGAAAATCATGGGAGCCATCAACAGCTGCCAGATCCAGCTTCA